>JABLTQ010117001.1_pt1 | contig 47414 bp, 39 predicted proteins | sample 7160101 | NCBI WGS metagenome assembly JABLTQ01 (sample SAMN14651228, study PRJNA627086) | human gut metagenome | isolation source: feces | host: Homo sapiens | reverse complement strand
TGGCGGCATAGATGCGAACCATCTGCCGGACGCATGCGCTACATCCCCAAATTTGGGGGCATAGAATTGAACCGTTCGCTCTCCCAGCTGAGCTACAGGCCCATTTCTGTGTTTGCGGATGTCTCCCGCTCAAAAGCATATTTATTATAACGACAAGCGTCTCATTTGTCAAGCGCGAAGTGCAAAAGCTTTCCGCTTCTTGCATTTTTTCTGTCCGGCTGGTATGATAACAAAAACGAACGAAAGGAAGCGGCTGACATGGAGGAGCTTTTACAGGCGCAGCTGAACGCGCAGCGCGCGGGCGTGTCTTACGCCGTTGTGACCATCGCGGAAGCATCCGGCAGCGTCCCGCGCACCAGCGGCAAAATGCTGGTCTACGCGGACGGGCATTCGCTCGGAACCATTGGCGGCGGACCTGCCGAACGGCGTGCAAAGGCGGATGCGCTGGCGCAGTTGGACGCAGGACAAAACGCATTCTTGCATTACGACTTCCCTACCCCGGGCGGAGCATCGTGCGCGGGACGGCTCAGCATTCTCATTGAGGTCTTCCAACCGAAGCCGCTGCTCGTCGTTTTTGGCGGCGGGCATGTGGGGACGAGTCTTCTGCGCCTCGCCGCGCCGACGGGTTTTCGCACGCTGCTGCTCGACGACCGCGCCGGGGACCAGATTCCAGACGCCGTCTCGCTTGCAAGCCGCTTTGTCTGCATACAAAACGTGGAGCGCGATATCTTGAACACGCCAATTCCGGAGCATGCTTTCTTCGTCCTGTGCGGGCACGACCACGCGGTCGACGGTGAGGCGCTTGCCGCAGCGCTGCAAAAATCGCCGAAATATATCGGCATGCTCGCCAGCCGCCAGAAAATTCAGTCCCTTTTTTCGCAGCTCCGGCAGCGCGGGTTTACGGACGAGCAGCTCTCGTTTGTCCACACACCGATTGGGCTGGACCTGGGCGGCGAGACACCGCAGGAGCTTGCCGTCGGCATTCTGGCGCAGCTGCTGCTCGTCAAAAACGGAAAAGAATCGCGCGGATAGAACGAATCATCCCACCGAAGGACACGCTTCGGTGGGATGTTTTTACAGTTCTTTGAGAATCTCCGCGATTTCCTCGGGCGTGTAGCGATAAATCTGATCGCAGAACTGGCAATCAATGTCGATGGGCTTTCCCTCGTCGACAATGTCCTGCAGCTCTTTTCTGCCGAGGCTGATCAGGGTCCTGGTCACGCGCTCGCGGCTGCAGTAACAGCGGTACTCCACCGGCGTCTGCTCGAGAATCTCCAGCTCGAACGCGCCGAGCACCGTCTCCAGAAGCCCCTTGCCGTCCATGCCGGAGTCGAGCAGCTTCGTGACTGCACCGGCTTTTTCGATGCCGGCTTCGATTTTGTCGATCATGTCGTCCGTCGCGCCGGGCATGAGCTGGATGAGATAGCCGCCGGCAGCGCGCACGCTCTGGTCCGTGTCAATCAGGACCCCCAGCGCGCAGGCGGTCGGAATCTGCTCGCTCTGGACAAAATACTGCGTGATATCCTCGGCAATTTCGCCCGAGACCAGCGCCACACTTCCCACATACGGCTCTTTCATGCGAAGATCGCGAATCACGGTCAGCATACCGTCTGCGCCGACTGCCGCGCCCACATCGAGCTTGCCGCGGTATTTTTCCAATAAGCTGATCTGTGGATGATCGACATAGCCTCGCACGTTTCCTTCCGCATCGGACACGGCAAGCAGCGTTCCAAGCGGTCCGCCGCCCTTGATCTGCAGGGTGATCGAGCCGTCCTCCGTTTTCTGCATGTTGCCCATCATGGACGCCGCGCTCAAAAGTCTTCCGAGCGCTGCCGTCGCCGTGGGAAGCATCTTGTGCATCTGCCGCGCGCGCTCGACGATGCCGGTCGAGGAAATTGCGACCGCATTGACAAGACCGTCTTTGGTCATCGCGCGGGTAATGAGATCTTTCATATCAGGTTCCTTTCTTTGCCGCAAAGAAAATGCGCATCTCGTCCGGCTGCGGCGGCGCCAGGCGGAGATTTCCGTATTGCCCGACCTGCGCAAAGCCCGCGTCCATCAGCCACCCGGACAGCTCCTGCGGCGTGTAGGCGCGCTCCACATGCTCTTCGAACGAGCGCTCCCAGGTATCGTCTTCCAGCCGCTGAAACAGGTCCATACCGTAGCGGCAGAGGCTATGGCGCCGGTCATAAACCGCCCGCCAGACGCAGTAGCTGTCTTCCGTCTCGTCGAGAAACACCTGCCCGTCGAGGCTTTCGAGCTTATAGGGCGTATTGATATCGAACACAAAAAGCCCGCCCGGACGAAGGCTTTCATAAATGCGGCAGAATGTTTTCTGCACATCCTGCGGCTTTGTAACATAGTTGATGCTGTCGAGCGCGCACACACAGGCATCGACCGGCTGCGGCAGGCGAAGCCGCTGCATCGGCTGCGCAACAAAAAAGGGCTGGTTTTCCTCCAGCTCCATCGCCTTTTCCGCTGCCACGGTCAGCATGTCCTCCGACCGGTCGACCCCGAGCACCGCATACCCGCTCTTCGCCAGCAGCACAGACAAAGATCCTGTGCCGCAGGCGAGATCCAGCACGGTTTTCGGCTTTACACCGTACTGCTTCAGAAGGCTTTTGAAAAAGCGCAGATATTTTTCATACGGAATGTCGCGCGTCAATCCGTCGTAGGACGCTGCAAGCGCCTCATAGCAGCTCACGGCGTCTGCTCCTGTTCATCTTCGTCCCTCATGCGGGCAAAGATCATGCGGTAGGCATCGGTGCCGTAGTTGAGGCTGCGGTTGACACGCGAGATGGTCGCGCTCGACGCGCCGGTCTTTTCCAGAATATCGTTGTAAATCAAACCCTCGTTTAACAGCTTTGCCACCTCAAAGCGCTGCTCCATCGCCTTGAGCTCCGAGACCGTACACAGGTCCAGAAAGAAGTCATAGCATTCGTCGATCGATTTCAGCTGCAGAATGGCGCGGTAAAGCTCGCTCTCGGGGTCGGAGCGTTTGTTTCGGTTGTTCAAGTCGCAGGACTCCTTTTTTCTCTAGTACGATTATTTTAGCATACTAAACCATAAAAGTAAAGATACTTTTATGCTTCAAAGCTAAAAAGTGTCCTGTACCGGCGTACACATCCGGACGGAAAAAGCGCCCGGAGAAGCTCTCCGGGCGCTCGTATCAACCATGGTTCAGTCCTTGTTGAAAATCTTGAAGATCTCGTCGATGTCGTCGATGTCCTCAACGGCAGCGCTCTTCGCTTTTTCGCTTGCCGCGGAGTAGGCGCCGATCTTGGTGGCAGGCTGCTGCGGCTGCTGGTTCTTCTTATCGTCAAAGCCGGTAGCGATGACGGTCACGCGCATTTCGTCTTCGAGCTGATCGTCGAACGCGGCGCCGAAGATGATGTTGGCGTCGGGGTTCGCCGCTTCCATGACGATGTTCGCCGCCGTCTCCACGTCGTCCAGACCCAGTTCCGAAGAGCCGGTGATGTTGATCAGCACGCCCGTCGCGCCGTTGATGGAGGTTTCAAGCAGCGGGCTGGAAACAGCCGCCATTGCCGCCTGCTCCGCCTTGTCGCGTCCGGAGGCAGTGCCTACGCCCATGTGCGCGTGTCCTGCGTCCTTCATGATGGCGGAAACGTCCGCGAAGTCGAGGTTGATGATGACATGCTCGGAGTATGCGACCAGCTCGGAGATGGAGCTGACCGCCTGCTTGAGAACGTCGTCTGCAATGCCGAAGGCATTGGCAAAGGTGATCTTCTGATCGGTGACAAATTTCAGGCGGTCGTTCGGGATGATGATCAAAGAATCGACCTTGTCGGAGAGATTGGCAATGCCGCCCTCTGCCTGACGCATCCGGTTCGCACCTTCAAATTTGAAGGGCTTGGTCACGACGCCGACGGTCAGAATGCCCTTGTCATGCGCCAGCTGGGCAATGATGGGGGCTGCGCCCGTGCCGGTGCCGCCGCCCATACCGGCGGTGATGAAGACCATGTCGGTGTCTTCCAGAACCTGCGCAATGGCGTTTTTGGATTCCTCCGCGGATTTCTGACCGATCTCCGGCTTGGAGCCAGCGCCCATGCCGCCGGTCAGCTTTTCGCCGATCTGAATTTTGTTTTTGCAGGTGGACTTGTTGAGGTCCTGCTTATCGGTATTGATTGCGACAAATTCAACGCCCGAAACGCCGGACGCAATCATTCTGTTGATAACGTTATTGCCGGCGCCGCCGACGCCGATCACTTTAATCTTAACAACCTTTTCTGTTAAATCTGCCATTTGTCTTCCTCCTATGTAGAAACCGCTGTATTGTCCGGCTCGTTGCATCTGCAAAGGATACTCTGAAGCATTCAGAGGCTCCCTCTATTTTATCCAGTCTATTCTATATCGAAAACCGCCTGTGGTCAATAGAAATCACGCAAAAAAGATGGATTTTCTGTCGAAAAAGCCCTTTGCTGCGCGCCGCTACGCCTTCGGATGGAATTTTGCCCGGTTTGCCTCGCTCAGCGTCAGGTCAATCGTGCCCGCCTGGAAGTCGCTCAGCTCCTTGAGAATCGCCTGCAGATACTGCACCTTGTAGTCCAGGCGGTCGGTACTGCCGAGGTCTATTTCATACCGGTCGTCGTACTGCAGGACGATATCGTATTCCTTTTCCACGTTCACGCTCGCCGTATGCTCCAGGATTCCCGTGCCGTCCAGTTCGGAAAACAGCGACAGCACCGCGTCGAGCGCCGACTGGTTGACAGCTGTGACGGTCTGCCCCGCGGTGGGGTTATTGAGCGTCACGCCGATGATCTGCGGGTACTGCTCCTGCAGGGAAGCGTCGATGCGCTCAAGCGCCTTGCCGGACGGGCTGATCAGCCAGACGGTATTGGTGTCCGTCGCAGCGGCAAAGGCAAGCTGGCTTTCCTTGACGGAAATGACGACCGTGTCCGGAAGCACCCGCCCTACGCTCACCTGGTCGACATACGGCAGCGCCGCTTTCACATTGCCGCCGACGGTCGCCCGGCTCACAGTAAGCAGATTGTCTCCGAGCTCCAGCCCGGAGGCTTCGATAATTTTATCGCTTGCGTAGATGGTATTGCCCTGTACCTCGATGCGCCCGACCTTGAAAAAGATTGCCACACCGAAGACCACAGCTGCTACCAGCGCCGCCATAATCAGAAGCTTTCCGCCCATGCCGCTTCCGGCAGACGGACGCCGCGCTGCTGCTGATCTTTTGGCGCCCGCGCGAGTTCTGGTGGTTCGTTTCATAGTATGTTCTCCTCTGCAAAGAGGCAGATTGCCTGTCAGTTCTCCGCCGCGCCAGTTTGCCGCCCGGCGGTTTTATATGTTACGTATTATACACGAAAGGCGCTGGAATATCTACACTTTTTATGGAAGCGCCGAGATTTTTCAGATTCTGTTCCGGCTTTTCATAGCCGCGCAGCAGATGACACAGTCCTGTCAGCTCGCTCTCGCCCTCTGCCATCATGGATGCCGTCAGCAATGCCGCTGCCCCGCGCAGATCCTCCGCCCGGAGCTTTGCCCCGTGCAGCTGCCGCACCCCGCGCACGCGGGCTGTGCTGCCTGCGACCTGAATGTCCGCGCCGAGCTTTCGAAGCTCCGGCACGTGCAGAAAGCGCCGCTCAAAAATGGTCTCCCGAAACTCGCTGCCGCCTGCCGCCTTCAAAACCGCTGCCATCAAAAGCGCCTGTGCGTCGGTCGGAAAGCCGGGATACGGCGCGGTAGAAACCGGAAGCAGCGGCAAAAGCCGTCCACTGCTTCGAAGCACGATACGGTCCGCGTCTGCGGAAATTTCGCAGCCCGCCTCGCGAAGACGCTCAATCACCGGCAGCAGCAGCCTTGCGTCGCAGCGCAGAAGCTCTGTCTCGCCGCCGCAGCCTGCTGCCATGCAGAGATACGTCGCCGTCTCAATCCGGTCGGGAAGAATCGTATATGTCGCGCCGTGCAGACGGCTTACGCCGCAAATCTGAAGGCTTGATGTTCCCGCGCCGGAGATGTCAGCGCCAGCCGCGCGCAGGAAACCGATGAGGTCGGCAATCTCCGGCTCGCGCGCCGCGCCGGTAATGTTCACGGTCCGCTTTCCCAGCGCGCAGGCAAGCAGAAGATTTTCCGTTGCGCCCACGCTCGGAAGCGGAAGACGGATATCGCCGTCCAAGCGCTTATGCCACACGGCGCGCATGCGTCCTTCCTCGAAGCAAAAGCGCACGCCGAGTTGGGATAACGCTTTGACATGCAGATCAATCGGGCGGTCTCCCAGCGGGCAGCCGCCCGGGAGCGCCAGCTCCGCCTGCGAAAAGCGCGCCAGCAAAGCCCCCAGGAATAGAACTGACGAGCGCATTTTGCCAGCCAGCCGCGGCTCGACGCAATGCCGGTCCAGCCCCGTAGGGTCGATGCACAGCGTGCTCCCCTCCCGGCGCGCTTTGCAGCCGAGGCTTTCCAGAATCGCAAGCGCCGTCCGGACGTCTGCAATATCCGGGCAGTTATGTAATACACACGGTGAACAGCACAAACAGCACGCCGCCAGAATCGGCAGCACGCTGTTTTTCGCACCGTGAATCCGGACCGTGCCCGAAAGGCGGGTCGGTCCTGCAACAAGGAGCTTTTTCATCTTCATTCCTCCGCATTCCGGGTAATTTCTCCCCATCCTATGCGGAGGATGCGTTTATCGTGATTGGATGAGTTCGAGCGCCGTCTCGTAAATCCGCTGCGCCGAATCGACCACGGCAAGGCTCGACGCCGCCTGGCGCATGGACTTCGTGCGCGCCGGGTCTGTCAGAATTTCCTTTGCCGTATCGAACAGCAGCTTTCCGCTGCAGCCCGCCTCCGGCACGACAACCGCTGCGCCGCGTCCCTGCAGCACCATTGCGTTCTTTTCCTGATGGTTGTTCGTTACATTGGGGCTCGGCACCATGATGCACGGCAGCGCGCTCGCACAGACCTCGCTGATGGTTGCCGCGCCCGCGCGGCAGATGATCAGATCTGCCGCTGCCATGCAGGTTGGCATGTTGAATATGTACTCGCGCATGTCGATCGACGGGTGCTTTTCCAGATCGACACCGAGGTCTTTGACATACTCCGGCATCCAGCGCCAGCCGAACGAGCCCGTCGCATGCAGATGCTGAAACGGTTCGCCTGCCTCCTGCTCGCATCGCATAAATTCTGCGATCATTTTGTTCATTTCCCGCGCACCGAGGCTTCCCCAGCACGAGACGACGAACGGACGCTCGTCAAGCCCCAGCTTCTCGCGCGCCGCCTGCCGGCGGGTGTATAGAAATTCCTCGCGCACGGGCGTTCCCGTGACGACGACCTTTTCGGGGTCGTGATACGAGGCCCGGCTGTCTTCAAACGAGACCATAATCCGGTCCATGTATTTTTCCACCATCCGGGTCGTCAGCCCCGGCACAGCGTTTGATTCGTGGACCATGGTCGGAATCGAAAGTCTCGCGCCCTCGCGCAGCGCCGGAAAGCTCGCATAACCACCGGTGCCGATGACAATATCGGGTCGAAAGCTCGTCAGAATCCGGTGGACCTTGCGGCGGGATTCGGATAGGTGCGCCGCCGTCTGCAGATTGTGCGCGATTGCCGCCGGGGTAAGCTTGCGCTGGAAGTTGGAAATTTTCAGCGTTTCGAGCCGGAAGCCCTCGCGCGGCACAATCTTGTTTTCCATGCCGTCTTCCGCGCCGATAAACAGAATGCTGCAGCCGGGCTGGCGCTGCTGAAACAGCCGCGCCACCGCAATGGCTGGGTAAATATGCCCGCCCGTGCCGCCGCAGGTAAAGACGATGTTCATACACGCCTCCGTCAAACCAGATTCCCTTTGCCAAAAAGACCCCGCTTTTTGACAGCCTATAGCAGTTTGTTATCGTTCTGCCGCGAGATGCTCAGAATCAAACCCACCTCAAAGAGCTGAATCAGAAGCGCTGTGCCGCCGTAGGAGAAAAACGGCAGCGAGATACCGGTCGCGGGCAGGAAATTCGTCACAACACCGATGTTCAAAAACACCTGTAAAGCAAGATGCGTGGTCAGCCCGGCCGCCATGAGCGCACCGAATCGGTCTCGTGCATGCATGGCAATCCAGTAGCCGCGGATGATCAGCAGCATGAACAGCACCAGCACCACCAACGCGCCCACAAACCCCAGCTCCTCGCAGAGAATGGGGAAAATATAGTCGTTGTGTTCCTCGGGAAGATACAGATATTTCTGCCGACTTCTGCCGAGCCCGAGCCCCATGAGTCCGCCTGAGCCGATGGCATACAGCGACTGCAGAATCTGATAGCCGTCTCCCGCCGGGTCGGAGGCAGGGTCGCGCCACGCCGTCACACGCGCGCTGGCGTAGCCCATGAAGTTGAGGTACAGCACCGCAAACACTGCGACGACTGCCGCGCCGATGCCGAACCATTTGAGCTCCGTTCCGCCGAGGAACATCATGGACGCCCCGATGGTCAGCAGAATCAGGATGCACGAAAAGTGCTTTTCCAACGCAACCAGACCGCAGATCACAAGCAGAATCACCGCGAACGGCAGAACGCCGTAGCGGAAGGTCTGCATCTTCTCGCGGTAGGTCGACATGAGCGTTGCAAAGGTCATGACGATTGCGACCTTTGCCAGCTCCGATGGCTGGAAGGAGGTAAAGCCAATCCAGATCCAGCGCTTCGCGCCGCCCTCCTCCGTACCGAAAATCGGAACGAGCAGCAGAAAGAATATCGTGCCTGCCAGCACGAGAAACGAGACGCTTCGCCAGAGCTGATAGTTGATGCGCGAGACGAACAGCATCACACCGATGCCCAGCACCGCGAAAATCGCCTGCCGCGCAAAATAATAGGTGGAGTTTCCCTCTTTATAATATGCTCTTGCATAGCTCGATGAAAAGACCATAATGACGCCGATGGTGACAAGCAGCACCACCAGCACCAGAAACGGCAGATCGAGCAGTCCCCGCTCGTCCATCATGACGCTGCCGTCCTTATTCCTGCGGACCGGCAGGCGTTCTCCCTGTGTGCTGACAAAAGCCGGATTTGAGCCGTTTGGCATGGAAAACTCCTTTCTATGCAAGCCTCGTAGAGTTTCGCCCCGCAGGGCGAAATAAAGTGGAAATCCATTGTATCCGGCGGCTTTGCCGACCGGAACAATATTTCTCGCCTCGCAAGTGTGGAATTTTGCGCCTTCGACGCAAAATTATGCGCGCAGTCGAGGTGCATTCTCTTTGTCAAAAAGCCCCTGCTTTTTGACAGCTCTTACCGCGCGCGCACGCCAAGGAAGGCAAGGATGCACATGACAACCGTGATGCCGGTAAAGACCGTGAAAATTTTGACCTCGCTCCAGCCGCCCATTTCAAAGTGATGGTGGATCGGCGTCATGCGGAAAATCCGCTTACCGTGGGTCAGCTTGAAATATGTCACCTGCATGATAACGGAAACCGTTTCGATGATGTAGATGATGCCGACCAGAATCAGCACCAGCGGCATATCGAGCGCAAAGGCAAGCCCGCAGACCATGCCGCCGAGAAACAGCGAGCCCGTGTCTCCCATGAAGACCTTCGCCGGATGGAAGTTGTAGATCAGGAAGCCCGCAAGACCGCCTGCCAGCGCGGCAGGCAGCAGCGCCAGCGTCGTTTTGCCCCACATACAGGCTGTCACCGCGAAGAAAACCATCACCGGAAGCGTCACGCCGGACGCCAGACCGTCGATGCCATCGGTGAGATTGACCGCGTTCACGCAGCCGACAATGACGAACATCGCAAAAATCAGATAGACAATCCAGTTGATCTCGAAGCTGACGTTCCAGAATGGAATGTAAAGATCGCAGGTCAGATCTCCGTTCCAGCGCAGCAGCGCCAGATACGCGCCCGCAGCCGCCAGCTGCAAAGCAAGCTTCTGGATGGCGGTCAGACCGAGGTTGCGCTTATATTTGACCTTCATAAAATCATCGAGAAAGCCGATGACGCCGAAGACCAGCGCGAACGCCAGCACATAAAGGTGCGTGAGATTTCCCGCCAGCATGCTCCGCCAGCCGCCGGCAATCGTGCACAGCGCCGCTGCGGCGATGAAGACGAGTCCTCCCATTGTCGGCGTTCCCGCCTTCGAGTTGTGCCAGCTGGGACCGATTTCGCGGATCGACTGCCCGGCTTTGAGCGCGCGCAGCACGGGGATGAGTAATTTTCCGAAAACAACGGCAAGTACGAACGAGCATACTGCCACAATGATTGCCTGCATGAGGTTCTTCCTCCGGTTTCTTCTCTTACTGTATTACACTTTGTGATCGTCCAGGAACATCTGCAGCACCCGCTCCATCTTCATGCCGCGGCTGCCCTTGAACAAAATAACGTCCGCCTCGCCGGCGCGCATCTTGAGCATGCGCACGAGGTCTTCATGCGTATCGAAATGCTCGGCATTCTTGGGAGACATCCCGCCCGTAATCGCGCCCGTGACCGTGCGCACCGAGTGTGCACCGTAGGTCAGAAGCAGGTCTGCCTTCTGCGCGGCAATGCGTCCGATGCGGTAATGCTCTGCGCTCGAGCGGTTGCCCAGCTCCAGCATGTCACCAAGGACCGCAATGCGCTTGCCGCTTGTTTTAACGCTTGCCAGCACGCCGAGCGCCGCCTCGGTCGACTCGGGACCTGCATTGTAGCAGTCTTCAATGATCGTCATGCCGTTTTTCTCATAGATCTTCTGGCGCATGCCGGTATTGCGGAAGATAGAAAGCTCGTTCTGGATGGTCTCGGGCTTCACGCCCATGGCAAGACCGACCGTTGCCGCCGCCAGCGCGTTATAAACCATATGCCGCCCCAGCGCCGGAACAAACAGCTCAAACTCATGATGAAAGCCGCTCACATGAAAGCGCATGCCGTCGTCCAGCTCCTGAATTCCGCTGGCGACCACGTCGCAGGACGGATTGTCGATGCCGAAATAGTATTTTTTGTGCGTGCCCTTGTCGCGCACGTTCCACAGAAGCGGCTCGTCGCCGTTGAAAATGCCGACGGTGTTTTTGAGGCTGCTGCGCAGAATGTCAAGCTTCTCGCGCAGAATGCCCTCGCGGCTTCCCAGATACTCGATGTGCGCGATGCCGATGTTCGTGATGACCGCATAGTCTGGCTGCGCAATCGCGCTTAAGTAAGCAATCTCGCCCGGATGGTTCGTGCCCAGCTCCGCAACCAGAAGCTCCGTGTCCTCCGGCATGTTCATCACGGTCATGGGAAGACCGATTTCGTTGTTGTGGTTCCCTTCGCTCTTATAGAGCTTGAAATCGCGCGACAGAACGCTTGCGATCATTTCCTTCGTCGTCGTCTTGCCGACGCTTCCGGTGATGCCGACCACCTTCACGCCCGTCATTTCGCGGTAATGCTTCGCGATTTCTCCATAGGCGCGCAGCGGGCTTTCGACCACCACGCACGGAAGCTCCTCGCTCGGGCGGCTGACCAGCGCGGCTGATGCGCCGAGGGTCTTGGCAGACGGGATAAAATCATGTCCGTCGACCCGCTCGCCGCGCAGGGCGACAAACAGGTCTCCGACCTCTACCTTGCGGGAGTCCGATTCCACGCCCGTGACGGGAACCGTTTCATATTCCGGCGCAACTGTTCCGCCGCACCAGTCGGCAATTTGCTTTAACGTCAGTTCTTTCATACTTCTCTCCCCAAAAAATCCGCAACGACTTCCCGTTCATCCAGGTGCCGTTTTTCGTGTCCGATTTCCTGATAGGTTTCATGTCCCTTGCCGCACAGGACAATCACATCGTCCTTCTGCGCGTGCGCCATTGCCCAGCCGATTGCCTCGACACGGTTTTCGATCACCACATAGGGGTGCTTACTTTCCTGCATTCCCGCTACAATCGCGTCGATGATTGCCATCGGGTCCTCCGTTCTCGGATTATCCGAGGTCACGACGCACAGGTCCGCAAGCTCTGCGCCGATTCGTCCCATAATAGGACGCTTGAAGGGGTCGCGGTCTCCGCCGCAGCCAAAGACGGCAATCACCCGTCCCTTGCAGAAGCCGCGCACGGTTTTGAGCACGTTTTCCAGACTGTCCGGTGTGTGGGAGTAGTCAATCAGCACCGTATAGGGCTTTCCGGGTGTCGGTACCACCTCGACCCTTCCCTTGACGCCCGACGCGGTTTTCAGCGCGTCCGCAATTTTGGAGAGCGGAATGCCGAGCGTCAGCCCTGCGCCGATGACTGCCAGCGCGTTATAGACCGTAAAGCCGCCGGGAATCGCCAGCCGGACCTGCGCCTGCTCATGCGCCGTTTTCGCAGTGAACGCCACATGGTCTGCGGCAAGCTCGATGTCCTCCGCCCGAAGCTCCGCCTCCGGGTCCTTTTCCGCATAGCGCAGCAGACTACATGTCGCGTGCGCCATGATTTTCTGCGCGTAGGCGTCGTCCGTGTTCACCACGCCGTGCCTGCATCTGGTAAAGAGCATTGCTTTTGCCTCGCAGTAGGCGTCCATCGTCTTGTGAAAATCGAGGTGGTCCTCGGTGAGGTTGGTGAAGATGCCGGTCTCGAAGGAAATTTCGTCCGCCCGGTGCAGCACCAGCGCGTGGCTCGATACCTCCATCACACAGTGCGTGCAGCCGGCGTCTGCCATCTGCGCAAAGAGCTTCTGCAGCTCAAAGGACTCCGGCGTCGTGCGCTCGGTGTGGATTACCTCGGTTCCGATCATGTTCTGAATCGTGCCGATTAACCCCACCTTCGCACCCAGCGTCTGCTCCAGAACGGTTTTGAGAAGATATGTGATGCTCGTTTTGCCGTTCGTTCCGGTCACACCGATCATGGTCATTTTGTCCGCCGGATGCGAGAACCAGTTTGCGCCCAGCCGCGCCAGCGCCCTGCGGCAGGACGCAACCTGCACATACTGCGTCTTCTGCTCAGGCTCGCGCTCGCAGATGACAACGGCCGCGCCGCGCTCGAGCGCCTTGGGGATAAACCGGTAGCCGTCTGAGGCAAAGCCGGGGATTGCGACAAACGCCTCGCCGGGCTTTGTCTGCCGCGAGTCATAGCTGACGCCCGTGATTTCCAGTTCCGGGTCGTAGCAGCCCTCTTTGATTTCAATTCCGCTCAGAAGTTCCGCCAGCTTCATGCGCTGCACTCCTTTCGTTGTCCTGTTTTTCCGGCGCGTCAGTCCGATGCTCCGCCGGTTGTAAATTCTACTGTAATTGTAGTCCCTCTGTCAACCATTGTTCCGGGCTCGATGTCCTGATAGGCAACCGTGACATATTCGTCGCGGTGGTCGGTGCCCTTCGCCTGGATATAAAGCCCCGCGTTGGTTGCCAGATAATCCACGTCCGCAATGCCGTAGCCCACAAAGTCCGGAACCTCGACCTGTTCGGTTGTCTTGACGGCGTTTCCGAAATAGAGAATGATCTCGGAATTGCCGGGAACCTCCGCGCCCGGGTTCGGGAGCTGGTCGGAGACGGTACTGCCCTGACCGACCGTGCGGTAGGTGATGGATTTTCCGGAAAGAAGTGCCGCCGCCTCGTCTTCCGTCATACCGATGACATCGGGAAGCGTAATATTGACGCCGCGGATATCGTCGGACGAGTAGTCCGGCTCCACGCCGAGATACGGCAGGATGTCCAGGAAGACATCGCGGACCGTCGGCGCCGCCATGAGGCCGCCCGAAATATACTGGTTGTGCGGCGTGTAGCTGGTGCCGGCAACATAGTTCGGCGTATCAAGCGCAACGAGCACGACATATTTGGGGTCGTCAATCGGCGCAACGCCGATGAACGAAACGATTTTGTCTTCAACCGGCTTGCCGTTTTCATCGTAGGTATCGATTTTTTCCGAGGTGCCGGTCTTGCCGCCCACGCGGTAGCCGGGGGTCTTCGCCGAGCCCGCCGTGCCGTCGGTGACGACGTACTCCATCATTTTGCACATTGTCGCAGACGTTTCCTCGCTGATGACCTGGCGCAGAACGGTCCGCTCGTTGGATTTGACGATGTTGCCGTCGCTGTCGAGCACCTGGCTGACAACGTAAGGCTTTAAAAGATATCCGCCGTTGACGATCGCCGCAACCGCACGCACCTGCTCCATGGGCGTCACACGGAAGGTCTGACCGAAGGAGGCAGAGATGAGGTTTGCAACGGAGAATTTATCCTCCGCCCAGAAAAGCCCCGACGCCTCGCCCGGCAGGTCTACGCCGGTCTTTTCCAGAAAACCAAACGCCTTGAAGTATTCGACAAACGTCTTTCTCGTCATGTTGACGCCGATGTGACCGAAGGCAATGTTGCACGAGTGCCCCAGCGCCTCCATGGTCGTCTGCATGCCGTGACCTGCCGCCTTCCAGCAGGAAACCTCCTGCTCGCGGTCATTGAAGGTCTCATGACCGCCGCAGTAGAATGTGCTGTTTTCCGTGACCGCTCCGCAGTCCAGCGCCGCCGCCAGCGTCACGAGCTTGAACGTCGAGCCCGGCTCATAGCCGTCGGAGACGCAGCGGTTTCTCCACTGACGCAGGCGCTCCGCCGCCACCGCCTGATTGTACGCGCTCATCGCTTCCTGATAAGCGTCGGAGTCTTTGTCCAGCAGCAGCGCGTCCTGATACTGCGCCTCCAGCTGCCCGGCAAGCGCCTGATCGTAGATTTCCTGATAGTTGTTGGGATCGTAGCTACCGAGGTTTGCCATCGCCAGAATCTGCCCGGAGTTGACGTCCATGACGATGCCGAACGCTCCGTTTATAATATCATATTTTTCGATCGCTGTCTCGAGATTTTTTTCCAGATAATGCTGCACCGTCTGGTCAATCGTCGTGACAAGGCTGTCTCCGTCGGAGGCATCGTAATACTTTTCATATGTATAGAGCATCTCCGAGCCGTAGTTGCCTTTGGTCGTGACGACCTTGCCGGCAGTGCCCTGCAGATACGAGTCGTAATATGCCTCGAGTCCCTCCGAACCGACGTTGTCGGGCGACACAAAGCCCATCACCTGCGCGGCAAGAGACGAATAGGGATAATAGCGCTGCGCGTCGGTTTCCAGATACACGCCCTTGATCTCGTTTTCAGAGACGAAGCTTCTGACCTCGTCGGCAAGCTCCTCCGGAATCTTCCGGCGGATAACCTTATAGCGGAACGCCTTGTCCTCCGCCTGCTTGTAGACAAAATCGGTGCTGACGTCCAGAATCTCCGAAAGCCCGCGCGCGATGTGATCCAGCAGATTGCTGTTTTCCGGCTTTGTCATCTCCTGCGCGATCTCGTTGGGGTCGATGAAGACCGTCTCCACCGTCTTCGACGAGGCAAGCACGTTCATATTCCGGTCGAAAATCTGCCCGCGCGAGGCAGACAGACTCGTATAGCGCGTCTGATTGTCAATCGCCTGCGCCTCATAGTAATCGTGGTCGCGGATCATAAGGTTGTAAAGCGTCACGATCAGCGGAATGAAGACCACCACGCCGAACAGCACCATCAGAACCAGCGTCCTGCGGAGAATGGTCCGGTTGGCACGCTGCGACTGCTCCGCGCGCGAAAGCTTCGGTTCGTGTTTTTCCCGTTTCAGGGGGATGATTTTGCGTGCCATGTTCCTGCCTTTCTGCCCGATTGTGAAAACAAGGGCGGTTTACAACTCTCTGGAAACCGCCCCTGTCACGCTCTATTGCTGTGTCCTGCGGCTCTTCTTCCTTACTCTATGCCGCCGCCGGATGCAGATATGCAATCAAGTCGGAAATACTCTGCTCGATTGCACCGATCATTTCGCCGAGGATGCTGCTCTTTTCCGTCGTATAGATCTCCGCCTGATCGGTTCCGGTGAGATTGACGTAGACGATCTGCTCCTGCGAGGGCTTGCGCAGTCCCAGCTCTGACGCCCGCTGCTCAATTGCCGCAAGATCGATCTTTCCTTCGTATTTGCTTTGCAGCAGAAGCTGCTCTTCCTGTAAGCTCTGGAGCCGGCTTTCCAGACGGCTGACCCGGCTGGACGCCTCAAACAGCTGCACGTAGCCGAAAATGACGAGAATCATCATACATGCCGTGATTGCCGCGCCCAGAATCGTAAACGGGGCAATGGCAGTTCTGGCGCGGACGCGCTGGCGCTTCTGGGGCGCCTCCTGCGGAAGTTCGCGGCGCTCCGGCTCACGAACCGGTTGGCGAACGGTGTTTGCGGAGTAGACGTCATAGGCTGCCGCGCCGTTTGTGCCGTAATATGGATTGCGTTCCGCAGCCATGGTGCTTCTCCTTTCTTAGACTCAGAGCTTCACCGCCACGCGCAGCTTTGCACTTCTGGCGCGGGGGTTTTCCCGCACCTCCTCCATGGTGGCGATGATTGGTTTTTTGGTCAGGACCTGAATTTTCGGCGTTCTGCCGCAGACGCACACGGGAAAGCTCGGCGGGCAGGTACAGCCCTTTGCGGCATCAAGCATCGCGTTTTTCACGATGCGGTCTTCGAGCGAATGGAACGTGATGACGCAGAGCCGCCCGCCGGGGTTCAGGTGGTCGATGGACGCGCGCATCATGCGGCTGACCGCGCCCAGCTCGTCGTTGACGGCGATGCGGATTGCCTGAAAGCTCCGCTTTGCCGGATGCTGCTTTTCGCGCAGCGCCCGCTCGGGCATGGCGGATTTGATGATGTCCACCAGCTCCAGCGTCGTCTCGATCGGACGGTCGGAGCGCACGCGCTCGATTGCCGCCGCGATCTGGGGCGCATAGCGCTCCTCGCCGTATTCATACAGAATCCGGCGCAGCTCGTCTTTGGGATAGTTGTTGACAATTTCATAGGCGGTCAGCGAGCTTCCCTGGTCCATGCGCATGTCCAGCGGCGCGTCCGCCATATACGAAAAGCCGCGCGAACCGTCGTCGAGCTGCGGGGAAGAAACGCCCAGATCGAAGAGCATCCCGTCAATCTTGTCCAGATTCAGGGCGTCCAGGATCAGGGCAATGTTTTCAAAGTTATCATGCACCAGCGTAACCTTGCGCGCGTGGCGGCTGAGCCGCTTTTTTGCCGCCTCCAGCGCTACCTCATCACGGTCGACGCCGATGAGCCTGCCGTTTGTCAGACGGCGGCAGATCTCCAGCGAGTGACCGCCGCCGCCGAGCGTTCCGTCCAGATAGATGCCGTTCGGACGGATGTTGAGCGCGTCGATGCACTCCCAAAGCAATACCGATTTATGCGAAAACTCCATCAGAAGCCCAATTCCTCCATCACCTGCGCCAGATTTTCCGGCGTCAGGGTCTCCATCTCCAGCTTGTCATATGCTTCGCTGTCCCAGATCTCCGCATGACCGCCCTGTCCGATGAACGTGACCTCCTGCCGGATACCGGCATACTGGCGAAGCTCCGTCGGAATGAGGAAGCGTCCCTGCTTGTCCGGCTCGCACTTGGCGGCATTGGCAAACAGGAAGCGCATCTTGCGCGCCTGCGAAATGGGAAGCGCGTTATATTTGTCCAGAATCGACTGCCAGCCGGCTTCCGTGTAGACAGACAGGCAGTGGTCCAGACCCAAAGTCACATAAAAAGCCTCGCCGAGCTCATCGCGCAGCTTCGAGGGAACGAACAGTCTGCCCTTGGGGTCGACCGTGTGTCTGTATTTTCCGTACATTCCCTCTCACCTCGCTCCCATTTCATCTTTTTTGCTCCACTTGGCTCCACTTCATTTATATAATAAAGGTCGTTAACATAAAATGCAACCCTTTTTTTCAAAATCGATTGGAGAAAATATTTACAAAATTTAACCTCTTTTCGGCATTTTCTCAATTTTTGAACACATGTTCTATTTACCCGTTTCCGTTCTGTCATCTCCCGTTACCGTTACGACAAGTTTCCCCTCGCGCGCCGCAACGACCCGGTTTCCCGTCAGCGTGTCCGATAGCAGCGCGTCGGCAAGCGGCGTCTGCACACAGGTTTGCAGCAGATGGCGGATTTCGCGCGCGCCGCCGGAAGACGAGAGCGCCTGCCGCGCCGCTTCCTCCGCCGCACCGGGCGCGATCGAAAGGCGCAAGCCGTGCACGTTTGCCCGCGCGCAGAGCTTTTCCAGCTGCCGGCGGGCAATTTCCGTCAGCTCCGGCAGACCCAGCCGCGTAAAGCAGGCGACACAGTCAATTCTTCCGAGAAACTCGGGGCTGAACAGCTGCCGCAGCGCAAGAGCAAACCGTTCCGATGCCTCCTGCGGCAAAAAGCCGAGTCCGCCCTTGCGGTCCTCGCTGCTTCCGGCGTTCGAGGTCATGACGACAATCGCGTTTTTGAACGAAACAGTCCGTCCCATCGCGTCGGTCAGCATGCCGTCATCCATGACCTGCAGCAGAAGATTCCGCACATCCCGGTGCGCCTTTTCCACCTCGTCAAGCAAAACCACACAGTACGGACGCCGGCGCACCTTTTCTGTCAGCGTGCCCGCCTCCTCATGCCCGACGTAGCCCGGGGGCGCGCCGATGAGCCGTGTCACAGAGCCGGGCTCCATATATTCGCTCATGTCGATGCGCACAAGGCTGTCTGCGCTTCCATATACGACGTCCGCCAACGCCTTGCACAGCTCGGTCTTTCCCACGCCCGTAGGTCCTGCAAAGAGCATGGACGCTGCCGGGCGCTCCTCGTCTGCCATGCCGCTTCTTCCCCGCCGGACCGCGCGGCAGACCGCCTCCACTGCCGCATCCTGCCCCACGACCCGTTCGTGCAGCGCCTGCTCGAGCTGCAAAAGCCGCTCCTTTTCCGTCCGGCTGAGTGCGCCTGCCGGAATGCCCGTGCGCTGCGAAACGATGCCAGCCACGTCCTCGCGCGTCACCAGCAGCATCCGCTGTGCGCGGCTGGACTCTGCCTGTCTGCGTACCAGCTCCTGCAGCCGGTCGCGAAGCGCCGCCGCATGCTCATACGCGCCATCGCGCACCGCCTGCTCCAGCTCCTGCGAGAGTCTGCGCTTCTTTTCTTCCAGACGTGCATCCACTGTTCCGCCGGACAGCCAGATGGAGGCTGCCGCCTCGTCGAGCAGATCAATCGCCTTGTCCGGCAGAAACCGGTCTGCCAGATACCGGCATGACAGCTCCACCGCCGCCTGCATCGCCTCGTCCGAAATGCGGATGCGGTGGTGCTGCTCAAGCCCCGGACGAAGCCCCTGCAGAATGCGCAGCGTCTGCTCCTTCGTCGGCTCGCGCACCAGCACCTGCCGGAACCGGCGCTCCAGCGCTGCATCCTTTTCAATGTACTTTCGATACTCCTCCAGCGTCGTCGCGCCGATGAGCTGAATCTCGCCCCGCCCGAGCGCCGGTTTGAGAAGATTTGCCGCGTCTATCGCGCCCTCGGCGCTGCCCGCGCCGACAATCGTGTGCATCTCGTCGACAAAGAGAATCATGTTCCCCGCCCGGCGGATCTCCGCGAGAATGTCACGGATGCGCTCTTCAAACTCGCCGCGGTATTTGGTCCCCGCCAGAACACTTGCCAGATCGAGCCGATAGAGCTTCTTTCCCACCAGTCCCTGCGGCGCCTGTCCGCTCGCCAGCCGCTGCGCCAGCGCCTCGACAATCGCAGTCTTCCCCACGCCCGGTTCTCCGATGAGCGCGGGGTTATTCTTGTTCTTGCGGCACAGAATCTGCTCAACCTCGCAGAGCTCACGTTCGCGCCCGACGACAGGCTCCATTCGCGCCGCCTTTTCAATCATATTTTCACAATACTGCTCCAACAGTCTCACGCTTGTCTGCCTCCCCTGCTGCGTCTGCTCCGGCGTGCGGAGCGCTCCAAAGGTTTCGGTAAAAATGCAGTCCGGCTCAATGCCGCTGCCCTTTAAAATCCGGCACGCCGTGCAGCTGTCGTCCCGCGTCAGCGCCAGCAGCAAATGCTCCGGCGTGACGCCGCCTGTCTTGAGCCTTGATGCCTCCACGCCCGCCTGATGGACCGCGCGGCGCGCTCTGGGCGTCAGTCCCTGCGGCAGAAACAGCGTCCGGCTGCCGAGCCCCGCGCCTGCCAGAACCATCGACCGAAGACACGGTTCTTCCAGCCCTGCCGCGCGCAGAACCCGTCCGGCGCTTCCCGCTTCCTGCGACAGCGCCAGCAGCAGATGCTCCGTTCCGACGTAGCTGTGCCCCAGCTCGCGCGCAAAACGCCCCGCCTGCACGATCAGTCCCCGCAGTCTTCCGGATAATTCCTGCTTTTTCAACGCCTCACGTCCTTTCTGCTGGAAGTTTCGCCCTCGCACGGGCGATTTATACGGCAGAAAAATATTTCCCGCTCTTTTTCACAAAGTTTACAGATTTATCATTTGCATTTTCAGAAAAATATGTTATGATGAAGGCGCATAAATAAATGGAGGTGCAATACTATGGCTTATGTTATTGGCGACAACTGTGTCAACTGCGGTACCTGCGCAGATGCATGTCCCCTCGGCATCATTTCCGAAGGCGACGGCAAGTACGTCATCGACGCCGATCAGTGCGTAGAGTGCGGAACCTGCGCTGCTGAGTGCCCGAACGACGCAATCACGCAGGAATAAGATCAAAAGACAAAGGACCTGTGCTTTTCTGCACAGGTCCTTCGTTTTGCTTTTGGGGGTTGTGATTTTCCGCCGGACATTGTATGATAGATACGATCTTTTTGTGGGAGGCGCGCATGGAGGAACAAATCGGCGGCAAATACCGGATGGAACTTTCGCAGACGCAGTTTTCCCTCAGCACCGATTCCATCACGCTGGCGGATTTTGCCCGTGTGTTTTCGGGCGCGCGCGTGTGCGACCTCGGCTGCGGCTGCGGCGCGCTGGGGCTTCTGCTGCTGGCAAAGTGCGAAACGCTTCAGGTTACGGGCGTTGAAATTCAGGAGCCTGCCGCGCGGTGTGCTGCAGAAAATGCCGCCCAAAACGGGCTTTCCCAGTTTTCTGTGCTGCATGGCGATCTGCGCGAATACCGCACGCTGCTGCCGGCAAACGGGTTTGACATTGTCGTCTCCAACCCGCCCTATTACCCCGTATCGGGCGGCGCCGCGCCGGAGAAGCTGCCGCTTGCCATCGCAAGAAGTGAGGTCTGCTGCACGCTTTTCGATCTATGCGCATGCGCGGCGTGGTGCCTGCGCTTCGGCGGCTCGTTCTTTCTGGTCCACAAGCCGGAGCGGCTGACCGATCTGCTGGTCACGCTGCGCGAAAACCGGCTGGAGCCGAAGCGTCTGCAATTTGTGCGCCATCACCCGGAGGCGAGCGTCAGCCTCGTGCTGGTGGAGGCAAGAAGCGGCGCAAAGCCCGGGCTTACCTTACAGAATGATCTGATTCTACACACTTCCTCCGGCGAGAAAACCGCCGATTACAAAAGACTCTATCACGAGGAGACCTGACCATGACCGGAATGCTCTATCTTGTCCCGACACCCATCGGAAACCTGTCCGATATCTCCGTGCGCTGCCGCAAAACGCTCGAGCAGGCGGACTTTATCGCCGCCGAGGATACGCGGGTAACGTTGAAGCTCCTGAACTATCTGGAAATCAAAAAGCCGCTTGTGAGCTACTACGAGCACAACAAGCTCGAAAGCGGTCCGAAGATTGTCCGACGGATTCTCGACGGCGAGACGTGCGTACTGGTCTCCGACGCAGGCTCCCCCGCCATCTCAGACCCCGGAGAGGATCTGGTTCGCCTGTGCGCAGAGGCAGACATTCCCGTCTGCGCGATTCCCGGTCCGTGCGCGGTCATTACGGCGCTGTCGATTTCGGGGCTTCCCACGGGCAGATTCTGCTTCGAGGGTTTTTTGTCCATCAACAAGAAAAGCCGGCAGGAGCATCTGGCTGGTCTGCAGCAGGAGCGCCGGACGATGATCTTCTATGAAGCGCCCCACAAGCTGCTTGCCACACTCAAGGACCTTGCCAATGCCTTCGGGGCAGACCGGCGCGTAAGCCTCTGCCGGGAGCTGACGAAGCTCCATGAGGAGGTCGTGCGCACCACGCTCGGCGAAGCGGTCGCCCGCTACACGGAAAATGCGCCAAGAGGCGAGTTTGTCGTGGTCGTCGAGGGCGCGCAGCAGGCGCCTGTGGAGGCAATCACGCTGGATGCGGGCGCGGCGCTTGTGCGCGCGGAGATGGAAAAGGGGCTTTCCAAAAAGGACGCGGTAAAGCTCGTCGCCAAACAGACAGGACTCCCCCGCAACGCGCTTTATGAGGCGGCGCTGCAGGACAAAGACTAATCGGAATATGACAAAACGCAGGTACGGAAAACCGCACCTGCGTTTTTTTGATTGCTTATTCCTGTTCCGGTTTGGAAGATTCCATGGTTCCTTCGGTCAGCGCGCCGACATCCTCCGCCTTGATCTTTTTCGGAAGCGTCAGCGACAGCACCATTGCCACAACGAACACGCCTGCGACAGGGTTGTTCGCAAAAATATCGCTCACCAGCTGCGGCATACCGGAGAAGAATTCCGGGACCTGCGTCACGCCGATGCCGATGGCAAAGGAGGTCGCCGCAATGATCGTATTTCTCTGGTCGAAGCCGCACTCTCCGAGCATGGTCACGCCCGAGACAATAATCGCGCCGAACATGATGACCGTGCAGCCGCCGAGGACGCAGTCGGGAAGCGTCGAGAAAAACGCGCCCACGGGCGGAAACAGACCTGCCAGAATCAGCGTCAGGGCGCCAAACATGATCGTAAAGCGGTTGACGACCTTCGTCATGGCAACCAGCCCCACGTTCTGACTGAACGAGGTAATGGGCGGGCAGCCGAACACGCCGCCGGACACAGCCGAAATAAAGCCGTCGCAGGCAAGAGACCCCGAAACCTCTTTTTCGGTGATTTCCCGACCGAGGCCGCCCGTGCAGACCGCAGAGGTATCGCCGATCGTTTCCGCCGCGGACACAAGGAACACGAGCGTCACAGAGACAATCGCACCGAGCTCAAACTTCGGCGTGTAGGCAAAAAGCTTGGGAAGGGCAATGACGCCCAGCTCCTGCACGGTTGCCTTCATCGACGCAAAATCGACCATGCCGAAAAACAGCGAGACAACATAGCCCACAATCAGACCGAACAGCACGTAAAGCTGCTTCCAGAAGCCCTTCGCCAGCGAGTGATACACAAGGCACGCCGCAAGCGTAATCACCGCAACCAGAAGGTTCTGCCACGCGCCGGTGGGATAGACCGACGAGCTTGCAAACGACGAGATGCCGGTCGAAAGCAGACTGAAGCCGATGGTCGTCACGACACATGCCGAGACAATCGGGCTGACAAAGCGCCGCCAGTATTTTGCGCTCAAGCCGAGAAGTCCTTCTACGCAGCCGCCGACAATGACGGCTCCGATCATCAGACCATAATCCTTCGCGGCAAGCGTCATCATGGCAGAAAGGAACGTAAAGCTCAAGCCCATCACGACCGGCAGCCGCGAACCGATACGCCAGACGGGGTAGCGCTGAATGAGCGTGCCGATACCGGCAACCAGCATTGCCGCCTGAATGCGCAGCGCCGTGTCGATGGCGGTGAATGCCGCGCCGTTGTAAACAGCGACGCTCGCAATCAGCATGACCGGCGTGACATTGCCACAAACATTGCCAGCACATGCTGCAGTCCGAACGGAATTGCCTTTGCGATTGGGACTCTGCCATCGAGCTTATAGATGTTGTCCACAGACGCAGGTTTGCGGGATTTCTGGTCTTTCATGATAAAGTCTCCTTTTGTTTGATAGCCGGAGCCGCTTTTCGCGGTGGAGCGCCGCCTTGTCCGAAAAGGGAAAAGTGACAATCGCCGTCCGTTGTTCCGACCTCATATATAGTATGCGTGTTTAGATTTCGTGAAGTAATACAAAAATTTTTTTGCCTGGCGAATTTTTTGTCAGTTATTACGAGAATCCGCCAAAGTTTCGTTTCCCGTTCGAAATTGCCGAAAAAACTGCGATCCGGCGCTTACCGGACCGCAGTTTTGTGGGGGGATCACATGTGGATTTTGAAATAGGGCGTCTGGCAGGATCGGATGAAGGGATGAGGAAACGCCGGACCATACGGCACAAATAAACGGAGCCTGAAAAAGAAGGTGATAAAATGTCCGGCGCGCAGGAAAACCCGATCCTGCCAGCTGCAAAAAGCCATGCAGGGGAGCGTCCCCCCTTGCAATATCTAGGAAAAGCGTCACAGCAATACGTTTTTCCAGATCTGCCGCGCAGCCGGGCTTACCCGTTGCCGCAAGCTGCCGGCGTCTGCTTTCTCTTGTATTATAGTGGTTTTGCGTTGCCTGCGTCAATTCCTTTTGCGCCGGATTGCATCAAAAAACGGGAAAAATGCCAAAAAATATATGCCAAACATATATCATTTTATATATGCCAAGCACCTTTTCATATGGCACTTCTGCCGGCAATTCCATTTTTGCCGCAGATTCGCTCTTGCATCCAATGTCGTTTCGTGTTATACTATGGTATGTATACCAAGCAAAACTTGAAAGAGGGTGTCCGCCGTGGCGATTACACCGGCAAGCTTCGCCGCAAAGCAGCGGATTCTCAGCGCCTGTGTCCGTCTGTTTCTGGAAAAGGGCTACAAGCGCACAACCGTCGCCGAGATTCTCAAGGCAGCAAATGTGTCGGCAAGTACCTTCCAGAATATTTTCCACGCCAAAGACGGCGTGCTTATTGAATTTGTCCAGTTCATGTTCGGCAACCAGTTCAACATCGCCCGCAAGGTAACCGGGCACGAGCTGCCGCCGGTCTACGTCTACGCGCTGGAAACCAGCCTCCAGCTCACGCTCACTGAGCTGAATGAAAGCCTGCGTGAAGTCTATCTGGAGGCATACCGCCAGCCGCAGAGTGCAGACTATATCTACCGCCACACGGCAAGCGAGCTGTATCAGATTTTCGGGAGCTATCTCCCCTCGTATTCCGAGTGCGACTTTTACGAGCAGGACATCGGTTCGAGCGGCATCATGCGCGCGTATATGGAGCGTCCGTGCGATCTGTATTTTACGTTGGAAAAGAAGCTCTCGCGCTTTCTGACCATGAGCATGCGCGCCTATTGCGTGCCTCCGGACGAGCAGCAGCAGGTTCTTGCCTTCATCGAAACGCTCGACATCCGCGGCATTTCCGAACGGGTCATGCAGGAGCTGTTCAGGAAGCTTGAAATGCAATTTTCCTTCTCTCTCGGAACTTCATAACCTTCGCTTTCTTCTCAGCAGTCAATCGGCGCTGATCAGAAAAGCGGGCAGACGCCCTCCGTGTCTGCCCGCTTTCCTTATTTGGCGGCAGCGTCAAGCCATTTGTCTGCAGCCTTCACCGGATTTTTCGCCGGAGGTTCTTGTCGAATGGCTCGACGCAGCCCGAACTGCGCCTGTCTGGGTGCTCCCCCGAGGCGCAGTTTTAAGAGCCTGCTTTGAAAGCTCAGCTCTCGTAGGCGCGGACGCGAAGCGTCGCGCCCAGCTTCTCGCAGATTTTCCGCGCTGATTCCTGTTCTTCCGGCGTTGTAACCTGATCGACGACGGTCATCATCACATGCGGCACGTACTTCGTGCAGTTCTGCGTGAATTTGAGCATGGCGTCATAGGACCCGATGCCGAACTTCGAGCGCGTCAGGCGCAGAAATTCCTCTGCGTCGATGGCGTTGAGACTCACGGAGACCGCGTCAATCTTCCCTTCCAGCCAGGGCGCGGTATCCGTTCCCCAGATCAGGTCGGCAAGCCCGTTCGTATTGATACGGGTCTTCACGGTGTAGTTCTTCTTGAGCCAGGCGGCGACCTCCAGCAGGTCCTTCAGCCGCTCGGCAGGCTCTCCGTAGCCGCAGAAGACGACCTCGTCCATGCTGCTTAAGTCCCATTTGGAAAGCGACTGCTCGACCTCCTCCACCGTCGGCTCCCGGTCCAGCCACAGCGGGTCCGAGCCGTAGACGCCCGGCGCATTCTGCCGCAGGCAGAACGTACACGCGCACGGACAGCGGTTGGTCATGTTCACATAGATGCCGTTTTTGACCTTATAGGTGATTGTCATTGCCATATCAGATTTCCCCCAGTTTCTTTTTGATGCCCGCGCGGTCGAGCGCGGACCCGAGTGCCAGATACACGACGCTGCTCAGCGCCACCTGCGTCAGATACCCCGGAATGCCGAGCGCCGGCGCGGTGAAGTTTCCGGTGATGAGTGCCTCATAGAGATAATACCCGCCGACGCAAAGCACCAGCGCCGGTAAAATGCCGAGGACATTTCGCTTGTTCACAAGCTTCTCCCGCCTGTTTGTAAAGCAGAATGCGGTCAGCACCTTGATGATTACGGTACCGGGCGCCCAGATTCCATAGCCGGAGAGCAAATCCGCCAGCCCCGCGCCGATGGCGCCTGCTGCCGCGGCAAAGGGCGCCGGAAGAAGACTCGCCGCCAGATACAGAAATCCGTCTCCCACATGCGTATAGCCCGTATGGCTCGGCACATGGATGTAGGCGGTAAAGACATAGATGATTGCCGCCATCAGCGCCGTCAGGCAGATGCGTCTTGTTGTTCTGTTTTTCATATTGCCACTTCCCTTGTATCTCGTCCCAGTTCCCATAGATATTCTTCGAAGCAGATGCCGTCCGTCTCCGGAACGCCGAGCTGCTGCGTATAGAAAATGGTCTTTGTGATGAATGCTGCCGCCTTGCGGACCGACTGCTCCAGCGGCACGCCGTTTACCAGATCGGCTGCCAGAATCGCACCGAACACATCGCCGGTTCCCGAGCGGTAGCCGCCCACGCGGTGCGCGCAGACCATCGTCGTTTTTGCTCCGGAGAAGACAAAGTTCCCCAAGTCGTCTCCCAGATGAATGCCGGAAATGACGATCTCCTGTGGTCCATCCTCTGCCAGACGCGCGCAGAGCGCCGTCAGCTCGCGCTCGGAAAAATCTTCGCGGTAGGGCTCTTTTGCCAGAATGCATGCCTCGGTCAGATTTGGGGTCAGCAGATCTGCAAAGCGCAGCAGCTCGTGCATGCGCCCGGCAAGCTCCTGCGTATAGGTCGGATAGAGCTTTCCGTAGTCGCCCATCACGGGGTCGACCAGCACTTTAGTTCGCTTCGTTTTGAAGCGCGTAAGAAATTCTTTGACGATATCGATCTGCCGCGCTGAGCCGAGAAAACCGGTTGCAGCGCCGTCAAAGGTTAACCCGAGCTTTTCCCACTCGCGGCTGTACGCCGGCATATGCTCCGTAAAGTCCTCGCAGAAGAAGCTCTCGAAGCCGGTGTGATCGGAAAAAATCGCGGTCGGCAGCGGGCAGCACTGAATATGCATCGCCGAAATGATCGGCAGCGCCACGGCAATCGAGCACCTGCCGAAGCCGCAGAAATCATTGATCACGGCAAGCTTTTTCTGCCGGTTGTGTGAAGTTTGCTGCTGCATAATCTGCCCTCTCCTTTCTGTCGGTATCATAGCAGATATCTGGCATTTTTAATATTGCCATTTTTCTTCTCTTTTCCAGGGTCAGTTTTACGCAGACCGCACAGCGGCAGACGCCGCTGCAACGCCGGTTTTGAAATATTTGACGAAAATTTACAATTGCGTGCCGTATCTTCGCTTGCTTTTTTGGTTCAGGTGTGTTAACTTATAACTATCCTCAGAAAGAAAGTTGGTATCCTGCTATGAAAATTCTGCGCGCAGCAGAAGACTACCTCGAAGCGATGCTGATGATGCAGAAACGGCACGGCTACATCCGCTCGATCGACATTGCCGAATTTCTCGGCGTCACAAAGCCCAGTGTCACCTACACCACAAAGCGGCTCAAGGAAAACGGCTATATCACGATGGACAAGGACGGCTTGATTACCCTGTCCGAGAGCGGCATGCAGATTGCCTCGAGCATGCTCGACCGCCACAAAACGCTCACAAAGTTCCTGATCAATCTTGGTGTCGACGAAATTACTGCCGAGGCAGACGCCTGCAAGATGGAGCATGACTTGAGTGAACAAAGCTACCGCGCCATCTGCGCCCACGCAGACCGCCACGGCAGCACATAACCCACCCGCAAATAGCTGCTGCGCGCCCCGCAAAAAATGCGGGGCGCACTGTTTTGTATCTTGATTTCTGCAAAAAAGCGCGGTATGATGGTGCGCGTGAAAACGCGGAAGGAGCACTGTTATGCCGGGACTCGGAACCATCATCAACACAGCCGCAATCGTCGTGGGCGGTCTTCTGGGGCTGCTGTTCAAAAATCTGCTCACAAAGAGCATGGAAGATACGCTTCTCAAGGCAAGCAGCGTGTGCGTGCTGTTCATCGGCATCGGCGGCGCGATGCAGCATATGCTTAAGATCACAGACGGGGCACTGGAAACCAGCGGCAGTATGATGCTGATTATCTGCTTCGTGCTGGGAAGTATCGTCGGAGAGCTTCTGGACATTGAAGGCGCGTTCGAGCGTTTCGGCGCATGGCTGCGCAAAAAGACGCACAATGAATCAGACACCGGCTTTCTTTCCGCCTTCATTCACGCCTCGCTCACGGTCTGCATCGGTGCAATGGCAATCGTCGGCTCGATTCAGGACGGGCTGCTCGGCGATTCCTCGCTTTTGTGCGCCAAAGCCGCGCTCGACGCCGTGATTATTCTTGTCATGACCGCGTCCATGGGCAAGGGCTGCATCTTCTCGGCAATTCCGGTCGCACTTCTGCAGGGCGGCGTAACGCTTCTGTCGCGTGTGCTGGCGCCGATTTTCACGGAGGCGGCAATTGCGAATCTGTCGTATACCGGCTCGGTGATGATCTTCTGCGTGGGGCTGAACCTCGTCTGGGGCAAGAAGATTAAGGTCGCAAACTTGCTTCCGACGCTGGTCTTCGCCGTCTTGTACGCGCTTGTTTTTTAATCTTGTCAGAATCACAAAACCGGCGGCTGCAATCGCAGCCGCCGGTTTTCCTATCGAAACTATCCGCTTCTATGCAATCTTAGCCTTCCTTCATGAGCTTGCGGCGCGCGAGGTTGATCGTGCCCTCCTGCATGGAGTTGATCCATTCGAGGCTCTTGCCGCAGCCGAGCGCCACGCAGGAATCCGGATCGTCTGCAATCGTACAGGCAATCTCGGTCCGCTCGGAAATCAGGAAATCAAAGCCGTAGAGCTGGCTGCCGCCGCCGGTGAGGACAATGCCGTTGCGCGCAATGTCTGCCACCAGCTCGGGGGAGCTCATTTCCAGCACCGCCAGCACCTCGTCGACAATCTGCCGCGCCGGGCGCTTGAACGCCTCCATCAGCTCGGTCGACGAGACCATCTCCTCCTTGGGAAGTCCTGTCTTGAGATCGCGTCCTTTCACGAGCATGCTGACCTCCTCCGGGCGGTCGTACACGCAGCCGATGGTGATTTTGACTTCTTCGGCGGTGTTCAGCCCGATGACCATGCCGTAGCGCTTGCGCATAAACGCGGCAACCGCCTCGTCAAACGTATCGCCTGCGATTTTGATGGAGGAGGATGTGGCAATGCCGCCCAGAGACAAGACCGCGATGTCCGTCGTGCCGCCGCCGATATCGACCACCATGTGCCCGTCCGGGCCCGTGATATCGAGCTTCGCACCCAGCGCCGCAGCATACGGCTCTTCAATCAGATACACGCGGCGCGCGCCTGCTTCCATCGTCGCCTGAATGACCGCGCGCTCTTCGACCTCTGTCACGCCGGACGGCACACAGACAATCACGCGGGGCTTAATCAGGGAAAATTTGCTGATTTTCTTGAGGAACTGGTCGAGCATTTTCTCGGTCATCTCATAGTCTGAGATAACGCCGTCTCGCAGCGGGCGCACCGCGACGATATTGCCCGGCGTTCTTCCGAGCATATTTCTTGCCGCCGCACCGACCTGCAGCACCTTGCCGGTGTTCTTGTCCACCGCAACAACCGACGGCTCGCGCAGGACGATGCCCTTTCCTTCCTCGTAAACCAGAATATTCGCGGTACCCAGATCGATACCGATGTCTCTTGAAAGCTTCATGGGGGTCTCACCTTTCGTTTTCATTCCGCGGGGAGGCAAACGCCGCACAGTCTACGCGCGCTGCGCCCGCACCTTTGAGGACCCGGCAGCACTCCGAGAGCGTCGCGCCGGTCGTCACAATATCATCAATCAGAAGAAGCGTCTTCCCGGAAACATCTGCGCCGGGCAGCACGGAAAATGCGCCGGAGGCGTTGCTGCGGCGCTGCGCCGCATCCTTGAGCTGCGACTGCGGTCCGCGCTCAGCGTGCTTTTGAAGCGCCGGGACAAGCGGAAGCGACAGCTTCTTTGCAATTACCCGCGCCAGCAGCTCCGATTGATCATAGCCTCTGACACGGCGGCGTTTTTTACTCACCGGCACCCAGCAGATACCGTCGAAGCCGGTTCCGAGCTTATCGCAAATTGTGCCAGCCATCCATTTCCCATACGTATCCGCATAGAAGTCTCGCCCGGAAAACTTGAAGCGCAGAAAAGATTCCCGCACCGCTCCCTCATAAAAGAGCGTCACACACAGCACGTCGCAGCCGTCGACCTGCGGCGCCGGTCCTTCGAAATTCGGAAGCGCTTCCAGGCAGTCCGCGCAGATTTCCGTCTCGCCCGCTGCCAGAAGCCGCCTGCAGATCACGCACTTCGGCGGATACAGCAGGTCCAGCAGCCATGAAATCACGCGCTTCATTCTGCTTCTCCCTGTTCCAGCCGGAGCTTGAGTCCGCTGTAGCGCCGCTGCTGGCGGTCGTTGCGCGTCATGGCGGCAATCACCTCTTCGTTTCCGACGATGATAAAAAGCTCTCGCGCGCGCGTAATTGCCGTATACAGAACGCTCCGGGTCAAAAGCAGCTGCGAGCCAGAGAACGCCGATAAAATCACCGCGCGGTACTCGCTGCCCTGACTCTTGTGGACCGTCATGGCATACGCAGGCTCCAGTTCCGAGAGCATGTCGAAGCTGTACTCTGCCTGCCGGTCGTCAAAATCGACGCTCACCAGTTCGGCTTCAAAGTCAATCCGGGAAATGGTACCGATATCGCCGTTGAAAATGCCGGTTCCGGCGCCGAGCCCATCGCTTCTTTTCCACATTATATCATAATTGTTCCGGATTTGCATCACCCGGTCGCCCTCGCGGAAGGAAAATTCTCCGTGCTTTTTCTCGCGCTTTCCGGTCTGCGGCGGATTGAGAACCGCCTGCAGCGCCAGATTGAGCGCCCGCGTTCCGGTCTCGCCCTTCCGGGTCGGCGAAAGGACCTGAATGTCGCACGACGCGATGCCCATGTTCTTCGGAAGACGCACCGCACACAGCTCCTGCACCGTCTGCACCAGCGCCTCCGGGCTTCTGCGGCGCATGAAAAAGAAGTCCTTGTCCTTGCGTGAAAGATCCGGCAGCTCGCCGCGGTTGACCGCGTGGGCATTCATCACGATCAGGCTCTGCTGCGCCTGCCGGAAAATCTCGGTGAGGCGCACCGCCGCAATTTTTCCGCTGCGAATGAGATCGGAAAAAACGTTTCCCGCGCCGACTGAGGGCAGCTGGTCCGGGTCTCCGACCAGAATCAGGCGGCAGCCGGGCTTTAACGCCCGCAGCAAAGACATCATCAACTGCAAATCGACCATCGACGTTTCGTCGACAATCATCGCGTCAATGTTCAAGGGTTCTTCTTCGTCGTGGTAAAAGGACATCAGCCCCGTTGCTTCGTCAAACTGCGCCTCCAGAAGCCGGTGAATGGTCGACGCTTCGCGTCCTGTGACCTCGCTGAGCCGTTTTGACGCACGACCGGTGGGCGCAGCAAGCTGCGTCTTGATTTTCAGCGCATCAAAAAGCGCCAGAATACCTGACATGACGGTCGTCTTGCCGGTGCCGGGTCCGCCGGTTACAATCAGAAGCTGCTGCGTCGCTGCGCGGCGGATCGCCTCTCGCTGCAGGCTGGCATACCGGATTTCCTGCGCCTGCTCAATGGAAGTCAGGAGCCGCTCCAGATTCGAAGGCTCCGGAAACTGTTTTTCTGCCATCTGCAGCAGGCGGGACGTAATATACGTCTCTGCCTCGTAAAATTCCGGCAGATAGCACGCCTGCAAGCCGGCAACCGTGTCGACCACCAGCCGTTCCTGCTCCGTAAGCCGCAGCAGACCTGCCTCGATTGTTTCCGTATCCAGATTCAAAAGCGCTGCCGTCGCCGCGCAGAGCTTCGGCTGCGGAATAAATGTATGACCGTTGGAAAGATTATAGGAAAGCTCAAAGAGAATGCCCGCCTCCACGCGCCGCTCGTCATCCGCCGCGACGTCCAGTTCGAGTGCAAAAGCATCGACGAGCGAAAAATCCGCGTGAAAATAGGGGTCGGTCAGCACATACGGGTCGTCGCGCAGCGCATCGGTTGCCAATTCACCGTAAACCCGATACAGCCGCACGGCAAGCTCGGGCGGGAGCCTGTGCGCCGTCAGAAATTCAATCAGCCGGCGAATGCCGGACTGACGGCGAAAGCTCTCGCTCATCTCGCGCGCCTTTTTCTCCGTAATGCCCGGAATTTCCGTCAGCCGTTCCGGCTCATTTTCCAGAACATCGAGGCTTGACGCGCCGAAGCGCGAGACGATCTTCTCTGCCGTCTTTGCGCCGATGCCCTTGACCGCGCGCGAGGAAAGAAACGAGAAAATCTCCGCCTTCGTCTCCGGCATCAGCCGCTCCAGAAACTCCGCTTCAAACTGCGGGCCGTGGCTCGGATGGTGTCCCCATCTGCCGGCAATGACGAGGCGTTCGCCGACAATCGTCATCGGAATCGTGCCGACGACGGTCACAAGCTCGCCATCTTCCGTGCGCAGCTTCAGAACGCTATAGCCGTTTTCCGGATTCTGAAACAGCACGCTCTGCACCGTGCCGCGAATCATCTGTTCTTCCTGCCTCGTCATGTTCTCTCTCCATCTTCAAAATTGCGCAAAACTGCGCGCGCGTCAGAACGCAAAGATAGTCTCTGTCCCGCGCAAAAAGCTCCGCCTCCTGCCGCGCCTGTGAGGATAACCCATCGCAAACGACATAGACCATGCCGCGCTCAAGCCCTGCCGCACGCAGCCATGCATTCGTCCGCAGCTGCCGCTCCAACGCGCCTTCCTTCCCATCCGGAAACAGCACCGTTGACTGCCGCCCGGAAAGCGGCAGCAGCAGCCAGCCGGCAAGCCCCCAGACCAGCGCCAGAATCCCCACGCACCAGAGCGCGCAGAAGATCACATCGAGAATCACCGAACCACCTCCGGCACATCCTATGCAGCCGGGCAAAACTTCGTGAAATATATCATACTATATTTCTGCCGCTTTTTCCACAGGAAACTGAAATTCTTCCCATATCGAAACGAATTTGGGCAATAAAAAAGAGGATGCCGAAGCATCCTCTTTTTCTGATTCAAATTAGTCCTCGTTGATCGCGATGACAACGCCGGAACCGACGGTACGACCGCCTTCACGGATAGCGAAACGCAGACCATTCTCGATAGCGATCGGGGTGATCAGCTCGACGTTCATGTCGATGTTATCGCCAGGCATGCACATCTCAACGCCTTCGGGAAGGCTGATGATGCCGGTGACGTCGGTGGTTCTGAAGTAGAACTGCGGACGATAGTTGTTGAAGAACGGGGTATGACGACCGCCTTCTTCCTTGGACAGGACGTAGACCTGACCGGTGAACTTGGTGTGCGGATGGATGGAGCCGGGCTTTGCCAGAACCTGTCCTCTTTCGATGGACTTCTTGTCAACGCCGCGGAGCAGAGCGCCGATGTTGTCGCCAGCCTCAGCGTAGTCCATCAGCTTGTGGAACATTTCGATATCGGTGACAACGGTAGCCTTCTTCTCGTCGGACAGACCAACGATTTCGACCGGCTCGTTCTTCTTGATAACGCCACGCTCGACACGACCGGTAGCAACGGTGCCACGACCGGAGATGGTGAAGACGTCCTCAACGGGCATCAGGAAGGGCATGTCAGCCTTGCGGTCCGGGGTCGGAATCCAGGTGTCGACAGCCTGCATGAGCTCTTCAATGCACTTGTACTCGGGAGCATTCGGGTCGGTGGACTCGGAAGCCAGCGCGTTCAGAGCGGAGCCGCGGATGATGGGGGTGTCGTCGCCGGGGAAGCCGTAGAAGTCGAGGGTCTCGCGGACTTCCATCTCGACGAGCTCGAGGAGCTCTTCGTCGTCGACCTGGTCGCACTTGTTCAGGAAGACCAGAACGGAAGGAACGTTAACCTGACGGGCAAGCAGCAGATGCTCCTTGGTCTGAGCCATAGGACCATCGGAAGCAGCGATAACCAGGATAGCGCCGTCCATCTGAGCAGCACCGGTGATCATGTTCTTGATATAGTCGGCGTGACCCGGGCAGTCGACGTGGGCGTAGTGACGACCCTTGATCTGAACGCCGTCTTCGCCGGTCTTGTAGTTGTGGCCAACACGGTCGTTGGTCTGATACTCGACGTGCGCAGTGTTGATGGTGATACCACGCTCGCGCTCTTCCGGAGCCTTATCGATGGAAGAGTAGTCGGTGTACTCGGCATCGCCGAAGAAAGCAAGGTACTTGGTGATAGCAGCCGTCAGAGTGGTCTTGCCATGGTCGATGTGACCGATGGTACCAATGTTGACATGGGGCTTATCCTTAATAAAATGCTGTTTTGCCATTTGGATGAATCCTCCTTAGTTAATTCTCTTACATTTGGAATTGCATTTTTTACATCTTCTCCATCATACACGACAAACGCCGATTTGACAAGGAGATTTTGCAAAAAACCTCGCAGAAAATCTGCTGAATTTCAATACCCTTTGCGCTTGGAAACGACCGCCTCGGTCAGTGCCTTATTGAGCTCGACATAGTGGCTCGGCTCCATGGTGAACTGACCGCGACCCTGCGTCCGCGAGCGAAGATTCGTTGCATAGCCGAACATCTCCGACAGCGGAACGAAGCAGTCGATCTGCTGCGCGCCGTTGCGCTGCGTCAGACCCTGAATATTGCCGCGGCGGGAGGTGACATCGCCGATGACGTCGCCCATATACTCGTCCGGGACAATGATGCAGACCTTCATGATCGGCTCAAGCACGACCGGACCTGCCTTCTGACACGCTTCCTTGAACGCCATGGAACCGGCGATCTTAAACGCCATTTCAGAGGAGTCGACCTCGTGATACGAACCGTCGAGCAGCGTGACCTTGACGTCCACAACCGGGAAGCCGGCAAGCACGCCGGATTCCATTGCGCCCTTGACGCCCTGCTCCACAGCCGGAATGTATTCCTTCGGCACAGAACCGCCAACGGTCTTGTTGATGAACTCAAAGCCCTTGCCGCTTTCGTTGGGTTCCACCAGAATCTTGACGTGACCATACTGACCTTTACCGCCGGACTGGCGCACGTACTTGGTTTCCTGGGTGACAGCCTTGGTGATGGTTTCCTTGTAGGCGACCTGCGGTGCGCCGACATTCGCCTCCACCTTGAACTCCCTCAGCAAGCGGTCAACGATGATTTCCAGATGAAGCTCACCCATACCGGCGATGATCGTCTGACCAGTTTCTTCATCCGTGTAGGTTTTGAATGTGGGGTCCTCTTCCGCAAGCTTCGCAAGCGCAAGACCCATCTTCTCCTGCCCTGCCTTCGTCTTCGGCTCAATTGCCACACGAATGACAGGCTCGGGGAATTCCATCGACTCCAGGACGATGGGATGTGCGGCGTCACACAGGGTGTCGCCGGTGGTGGTGTTCTTGAGACCGACTGCTGCGGCGATGTCGCCGGAGTACACGCAGTCCAGATCTTCTCTGTGGTTTGCGTGCATCAGCAGAATGCGTCCCATGCGCTCGCGCTGGTTCTTGTTGGTATTGATTACGGTCTTGCCGGACTCCAGCGTACCGGAGTAGACGCGGAAGAACGCGAGTTTACCAACATACGGATCGGTCATAATTTTGAAGGCGAGGGCGGAGAACGGCGCGTCGTCGGACGGCTCGCGGGTCTCTTCTTCCTCGGTCTTCGGGTTCACGCCGGAAATGGCTTTCTTGTCCAAAGGTGACGGCATATACTCGACAATCGCGTCAAGCAGTTCCTGCACACCCTTGTTCTTATAGGAAGATCCGCACGTCACCGGCACGATTTTGTAACCGATGGTCGCCTTGCGCAATGCGGTCCGGATCATCTTCTCGGGGATTTCCTCACCCTCGAGGTAGAGCATCATGATCTCTTCGTCCTGGTCCGAGATGGACTCAAGCATATGATCGCGGTACTGCTTCGCAAGCTCCGCCATATCCGCAGGAATTTCCTCCTCGCGCATATCCTTGCCCAAATCATCGTAGAAGACATACGCCTTCATCTTAATGAGATCGACAACGCCGCGGAATGTATCCTCCTTGCCAATCGGCAGCTGGATGGGAACTGCATTGCACTTGAGGCGTTCGTCCATCATCTTCAGGACATTGTAGAAATCGGCACCCATCATGTCCATCTTGTTGACGTAAACAAGACGCGGGACATGATATTTATCAGCCTGTCTCCATACAGTTTCGGTCTGCGGCTCCACGCCGCCCTTGGCGCACAGAACTGTCACGGAGCCGTCGAGCACGCGCAAAGAGCGCTCGACTTCCACCGTAAAGTCCACGTGACCCGGAGTATCAATGATATTGATCCGGACGCCCTTCCAGTGACAGGTGGTAGCAGCGGAGGTGATGGTAATACCGCGCTCCTGCTCCTGCTCCATCCAGTCCATGGTGGCAGTTCCGTCGTGGGTCTCGCCGAGTCTGTAATTGACACCGGTGTAGAACAAGATACGCTCGGTTGTCGTCGTCTTGCCTGCATCGATGTGAGCCATGATGCCAATATTTCTCGTATTCTCAAGTGAATATTGTCTTGGCATGCTGTACTCCTTTTTTGATTACCAACGGAAGTGAGAGAATGCCTTGTTGGCTTCCGCCATCTTGTGGGTGTCTTCGCGCTTCTTCACGGCGGCACCGGTGTTGTTGCAGGCATCCATGATTTCGCCGGCAAGGCGCTCTCTCATGGTCTTCTCACTTCTCGCGCGACTATAGTTAGTCAGCCAACGCAGACCCAGGGTCTGACGTCTTTCAGGCCGGACCTCGATCGGGACCTGATAGTTGGCGCCGCCAACGCGGCGGGTCTTGACTTCGACAGCGGGCATGATGTTTTCCATCGCCTGCTGGAAAGCCTCCAGACCGGACTTACCAGTCTTCTCTTCTACGATCTGGAATGCACCATAAACGACCTTCTGGGCAACACCCTTCTTGCCGTCGAGCATAATGCTGTTGACGAGCTTCGTCACCAGAATCGAACCGTAGATCGGATCCGGAAGAATCTCTCTCTTGGGAACATTACCTCTTCTGGGCACTTTACTTCCCTCCTTCATATAATGATTTCATAGGTACTTCGCAGGGCTTGTCCCTGCGTTTGTGCCTGCCAAGAGGTTCTTACTATAATAAATATATATAAAAAACGCTTGGCAAGGCTGTTTTCCTTGCTTAAGGCAGGAATTGCTTTGATGGTTGGCGAAGAAGCTTACTTCTTCTTGCCGGCCTTCGGACGCTTTGCGCCGTACTTGGAGCGAGCCTGCATACGACCCTGCACACCCTGGGTGTCGAGCGTACCGCGGATGATGTGGTAACGTACACCGGGAAGGTCCTTGACACGACCGCCACGGATCAGAACGACGGAGTGCTCCTGCAGGTTGTGACCGACACCGGGGATGTAAGCGGAGACCTCGTAACCATTCGTCAGACGCACACGGGCGATCTTACGAAGTGCGGAGTTCGGCTTCTTCGGGGTGGTGGTACGCACTGCGGTGCAGACACCTCTCTTCTGCGGCGAAGACAGATCGGTGGCGCGGTTCTTCAGAGTGTTGATACCCTTCTGCAGAGCCGGAGCCGTAGACTTGTAGGTGGACTGCTCTCTTCCCTTTCTAACCAGCTGATTAAAAGTAGGCATAGTGTTCCTCCTTTCTCAAGATGTTGCTGTTTCCAGCGATGTTATAGTATCCCGGAAATATCCTAAAATATTCCGTTGGGACCAAAAGAAATGCGCTCAGCGGACAAACGCCGCGCAGGCAGCGCCGACCGAAATCGCGCAGGCGCGCCCGAGCTCCTTCATGGACGCAGTGTGTGTGACCTTCACGCCCGCCTCCCGGCAGGAAGCTTCCAGCGGCTCTGTAAGCGCCGGGTCCGCGTCGTCTGCCAGAATCACTTCCAGCGCGCGCCCCTCTCGAAGCGCCTTTTTCACCTGCTTGATGCCCACGACTCTGCTTTGCTCCATGTGTTCTTCCATCGCCGGGCACCCCCATGTGTTTGCGCGGCAAGACTCTCGCGGTCATACCCACGCAAGGATGAATTATAGCAGAATAAACGAATTTCGTCAACAAGATTTGTGCCTTCCAGAAAGAAAATTTTCAATTTTTTCTGCATTTGCAACGCTTTTCCCGCAATTGGCACAATGCCCAAAAACCATCCGCGCACCATTGTCCGCTCCATACAGATTTTCCCATCCATACCGCCCAGCCAAATCTGCCCTTACTCGTCCCCTGCCCAGCAGCCCCCGTTTCCAAAAGCCTCGCAGAGTTTCGCGTCCGCAGACGCGAAATAAAATTTAAATCATGTTATCCGGCGGCTTCGCCGACCGGACAGGGCAGCCGTTGGCGGTTTACCGCCTTACGGATGCCGCGTACCCCTTGCGGGTAAACATACAACTCAGCCCGCAAGTGTGAGCTTTTTGCGCAGCGCGCAAAAAGCTTGCGCGCAGTTGGGCTGCAATCCCCTCCACGAAACAACGAGCGCCCGTGGGCGCTCGTTGTTTCGTGGTTTTTACATCTTTTCGTCGTCAATCATTTCTTCCGTGACGATCGACTCCGGCGTGATGCCGGGCTCGAAGTCGCGGTATGCCTGCAGACCTGCACCGGCAGGAATCAGCTTGCCGATGATGACGTTCTCCTTCAGACCGACCAGATGGTCGACCTTGCCCTTGATGGCGGCGTCGGTCAGAACCTTCGTCGTCTCCTGGAAGGAAGCTGCGGAGAGCCAGGACTCGGTCGCCAGAGAAGCCTTCGTGATGCCCATGAGAATCAGGCTGTCGGTGGCAAGCTTGAGATCCGTCTCGCCCGCGTCGATGCGCGCCTGAACCTCGGCATTGGCGTCTTCAAACTCGTAGATGTCGATGACCGTACCGCTCAGAAGCTTCGTGTCGCCCGGTTCTTCCACGCGCACCTTGCGCATCATCTGGCGAATGATGACCTCGATGTGCTTTTCGTTGATGTCGACGCCCTGCTGACGGTAAACCGCCAGAACACCCTGCGTCAGATAATCCTGCACAGCCTCGACGCCCGAGATGCGCAGCACGTCGTGCGGGTTCAGCGCGCCGTCGGTGATGGGATCACCCTTCTTCACGCGCTTGCCATGCTCGACCTTCAGACCCACGGAATACGGGACCTGATACTGCTTGACCTCGCCGTCGTCGGCAGTAATGGTGATGTTTCGAAGTGCCGTCTTGTGGGAATCGTCCACATCTGCCACGCCGTCGATTTCCGAAATCTGCGCCATCTTCTTCGGCTTTCTTGCCTCAAAGAGTTCTTCGACTCGGGGAAGACCCTGCGTGATATCGTCGCCCGCGACGCCGCCGGTGTGGAAGGTACGCATCGTCAGCTGCGTGCCGGGTTCGCCGATGGACTGCGCGGCAATGATGCCGACCGCTTCGCCGGGGTTCACCAGCTCGGAGGTCGCCAGGTTCATGCCGTAGCACTTCGCGCACACGCCGCTTCTTGCCTTGCAGCCGAGCACCGAGCGGACATAGACCTTGTCGATGCCATGCGCCAGGAACTTCTTCGCGTCGTCTTCGCGGAGCATGACGTCCTTCGAGTGCAGAAGCTCGCCCGTCTGCGGGTCGACAATGTCGTGCACCGGGTACCGGCCGCGGATGCGGTTTGCAAAGGAGTCGATCAGCTGACCCTTTTCATAGTAATCGCCCTTCCAGCTGCCGTTCGTCGAACCGCAGTCGAATTCGCGGATGATCACATCCTGGCACACATCGACCATGCGGCGCGTCAGATAACCGGAGTCCGCAGTACGAAGCGCGGTATCGGTCATGCCCTTTCGAGCGCCTCGGGAGGAGATGAAGTATTCCAGAGCCGACAGACCTTCACGGAAGTTTGCCTTGATCGGGATTTCGATCGTGCGTCCGTTCGTATCCGCCATCAGACCGCGCATACCGGCAAGCTGACGGATCTGGTTCATGCTGCCTCGAGCGCCGGAGTCCGCCATCATGAAGATCGGGTTGAAGCGCTTCAGGTTCGACTGCAGCGCGTCCGTGACGTCCTTGATGGATTTTTCCCACTGCTGAACCGTCAGGCGGTAGCGCTCGTCGTTGGTGATAAAGCCGCGCTTGAACTGGCGGTCGATCTTGACGACCTCTTTTTCTGCCTCGTGAATCAGCTCGTACTTCTTCTCCGGGATTTCCATATCGGCAATCGAGACCGTGATGGAAGCTCTGGTGGAGTACTTGTAGCCGAGCGCCTTGACCTTGTCGAGCATTTCGGTCGACAGCGTGAAGCCGTTGATGCGGATACAATTGTCGATGATCTTGCCGAGCTGCTTCTTGCCGACGACGAAGTCGATTTCAAGCCCGAACAGATCGTCTGTCGTCTCGCGCTTCTTGAAGCCGAGGTTCTGCGGAATGGCGTCGTTGATGATGAGTCTGCCGACGGTCGCGTCAATGATGCGGTGCTGCTTTGCGCCGTCGATTTCGAGTTCCTTCCAGACCTTGATCGGGTCGTGCATGTCGATCAGCCCGTCGGCGTAAGCCATCATTGCCTCGTCTTCGGAGTGGAACATGTGGAAGTATTCCTTCGGCTTGGCGCTGCCGTTGTTATACGCCTGCTCGGCGTAAGCGCCGACGGTGCGCACGAAGATGTGGTTTTCTTCCTTGATATCGGCGGGCTTATCCCAGACGTTCCAGATATAGATCACGTCGTCTGCCGCAATTTCGCCCTTGTCGAGCGCCTGAACCGCCTGCTCGAGCGTCTGGTAAGAGCCCGGAATCGTCTCGGGACGGTCGGTCTCGTTCTGCAGAAGCTCGCCTCTCGTGCGCAGATACATCTGATAGCCTTCCGCGTCCGCGTCGTCCCAGATGTTCTTCACCCAGATGGGCTTTTCGGGCTTGAGCTTGCCGCAGTCCAGCAGCGGGAAGATCTCATGCAGCGTCTCAAAGGCGTCGATGTCGTAGCGCTGATAGGTCAGGTAGTAGGTGCCGAGGATCATATCCTGCGTCGGAACCGTGACGGGCTTGCCGTCCTGCGGACGCAGCAGGTTGTTTGCCGAGAGCATCAGCATACGCGCTTCTGCCTGCGCCTCCGCCGACAGCGGCACGTGAATTGCCATCTGGTCGCCGTCGAAGTCGGCGTTGAACGCGGTGCAGCACAGCGGATGCAGCTTCAGGGCGCGGCCTTCGACCAGCACCGGCTCAAACGCCTGAATGCCGAGGCGGTGCAGCGTCGGCGCGCGGTTGAGCATGACCGGGCGGTCCTTGATGATGTCTTCCAGAGCGTCCCAGACCTCGTCCTTGCCCTTATCAATCATCTTCTTGGCAGACTTGATGTTGTTCGCCAGACCGTCTTCGACGAGCTTTTTCATCACGAACGGACGGAACAGCTCGATTGCCATTTCCTTCGGCACGCCACACTGATAGAGCTTGAGCTCCGGTCCGACGACGATAACCGAGCGACCGGAATAGTCGACACGTTTGCCGAGCAGGTTCTGGCGGAAGCGTCCCTGCTTGCCCTTGAGCATGTCGGAAAGGGACTTGAGCGCGCGGTTGTTGGCGCCGGTGACGGCTCTGCCGCGTCTGCCGTTGTCGATCAGCGCGTCGACCGCTTCCTGCAGCATGCGCTTTTCGTTGCGGATGATGATATCCGGCGCGGAAAGCTGAATCAGGCGCTTGAGGCGGTTGTTGCGGTTGATGACGCGGCGATACAGATCATTGAGGTCGGAGGTTGCAAACCGACCGCCGTCGAGCTGTACCATCGGGCGAAGCTCAGGCGGAATCACGGGCAGCACGTCCATGATCATCCACGTGGGATCGTTGTTGGACTTGCGGAACGACTCAACAACCTCAAGGCGCTTGATGATGCGAAGCTTCTTCTGCCCCGAGGCGTCCTTCAGCTCGGCGCGCAGGTTCTCGGAAAGCTCGTCGAGGTTGATCTCCTGCAGAAGCTCCTTGATCGCCTCTGCGCCCATGCCGGCTTTGAAGTCGTCCTCATACTTTTCGCGCATGTCGCGATAGTCTTTTTCCGAAAGGATCTGGTACTTTGACAGCGGGCAGTCGCCGGGGTCGGTGACAATATAGCTGGCAAAATAGAGAACCTTCTCGAGAATGCGGGGGCTGATATCCAGAAGCAGACCCATTCTCGACGGGATGCCCTTGAAATACCAGATGTGGCTGCAGGGCGCCGCCAGCTCGATGTGACCCATACGCTCGCGGCGGACCTTTGCGCGCGTGACTTCCACGCCGCAGCGATCGCAGATCTTGCCCTTGTAGCGAATCTTCTTATACTTGCCGCAGTGGCACTCCCAGTCCTTCGTCGGTCCAAAGATTCTTTCGCAGAACAGACCGTCGCGTTCGGGCTTGAGTGTGCGGTAGTTGATGGTTTCCGGCTTTTTTACCTCGCCGTAAGACCACTCACGGATCTTATCCGGGGAAGCAATACCGATTTTGATTGCGTCAAATGTTGCATAGCTCATTGTATTGCCGCCTCCTTACTCTTCGTCTCCGGCGCTGTCCGAATCGCTGCCCAGATCGTTCAGCAGACCGAACACGTCGTCCTCGTCCTGAATTTCATAGCCGTTGTCCGCAGCCTCGTCGCTGGAAACGTCGTTGCCGACGGTGTTTTCATCGTACAGGCTCAGATCCTCATCGCCGAGGGTCACGCGGCCGAAGCCGGTCTCTTCATCTTCATCGTCCTTGAGCTCAATCTCGTCGCCGTTTTCATCGAGAACCTTGATATCCAGGCACAGCGACTGCAGCTCCTTGACCAGAACCTTGAACGATTCCGGAACGCCGGGCTTGGGCACGTTGTGACCCTTGACAATTGCTTCGTAGGTCTTCACACGACCGGTCACGTCGTCGGACTTGACGGTCAGGATTTCCTGCAGCGTATATGCCGCGCCGTAAGCCTCGAGCGCCCAGACTTCCATTTCGCCGAAGCGCTGACCGCCGAACTGCGCCTTGCCGCCGAGCGGCTGCTGGGTCACCAGCGAGTAAGGACCGGTGGAACGGGCATGAATCTTATCGTCGACCAGATGGTGGAGCTTGAGGTAGTACGGATAGCCGACCGTGACGCGCTGATCAAACGCCTCGCCGGTGCGTCCGTCGTACAGAACGGTCTTGCCGTCTTCCGCGACGCCTGCCTGCTTGAGAAGCTCACGGATTTCACGTTCGTTCGCGCCGTCGAAAATCGGCGTTGCGACCTTCCAGCCGAGCGTATGCGCAGCGTAGCCGAGGTGAACCTCCAGAACCTGACCGATGTTCATACGAGACGGCACGCCCAGCGGGTTCAGAACGATGTCCAGCGGCGTACCATCGGGCAGGAACGGCATATCCTCCTGCGGCAGGATACGCGAAACGACGCCCTTGTTGCCGTGGCGGACAGGCATCTTATCGCAGACGGAAATTTTCCGCTTCTGGGCGATGTAGACGCGAACGACCTTGTTGACGCCGGGGGCAAGCTCGTCGCCGTTTTCTCTGGTAAAGACCTTGACGTCGACGATGATACCCGCCTCGCCGTGCGGAACCTTCAAAGACGAGTCGCGGACCTCTCTTGCCTTCTCGCCGAAGATGGCGCGCAGCAGGCGCTCTTCCGCGGTCAGCTCGGTTTCACCCTTCGGCGTGACCTTGCCGACCAGATAGTCGCCGGACGTAACTTCCGCGCCGATGCGGATGATGCCGTTTTCGTCGAGGTCCTTGAGGGTGTCCTCGCCGACGTTCGGGATATCGCGCGTAATCTCTTCCGGTCCGAGCTTGGTGTCTCTGGACTCGGTTTCGTATTCTTCAATGTGGATGGAGGTAAAGACGTCCTCGCGCACGAGCCGCTCGTTCAGCAGAATCGCGTCCTCGTAGTTGTAGCCTTCCCAGGTCATGAAGCCGATCAGCACGTTCTTGCCGAGGGCAATTTCGCCCTGCGAGCAGGCAGGACCGTCTGCGATGACCTGCCCCTCTTCCACACGCTCGCCGACCGAGACGATCGGGCGCTGGTTGATGCAGGTGCCCTGGTTGGAGCGTGCAAACTTGGTAAGCGTATAGTCGGCGGTGTTGCCGTCGTCATAGCGGACGGACAGGCTGTCTGCCGAAACTCTCGTAATGACGCCGGGACCCTTCGCGGTGATGCAGACCTCGGAGTCGACCGCGCACTTATGCTCGATGCCGGTTGCGACGATCGGCGCTTCGGTGACCATAAGCGGCACCGCCTGACGCTGCATGTTCGCGCCCATCAGCGCGCGGTTTGCGTCGTCGTTCTCCAGGAACGGGATGAACGCGGTTGCGATGGAGGTCATCATGTTGGGCGCCACGTCGACGTAGTCGATCAGCTCGCGCTCGACCGAGATAATCTCGTCGCGGTGACGGCAGGTAACACGCGCGTTGACGAACTTGCCTTCCTCGTCCAGCGGCTCTGCCGCCTGCGCGACATAGTAATCGTCCTCGACATCGGCGGTCATGTACTCGACCTCGTTTGTGATCTTGCCGGTCTGTTTATCCACCTTGCGGAAGGGCGCTTCGATGAAGCCGTATTCGTTGATCTTCGCATAGGACGCCAGGTAGTTGATGAGGCCGATGTTCGGACCTTCCGGCGTCTCAATCGGGCACATACGACCGTAGTGCGTGTAGTGAATATCACGCACATCGAACGATGCACGCTCTCTCGACAGGCCGCCGGGACCGAGTGCGGACAGACGGCGCTTGTGCGTCAGCTCTGCCAGAGGGTTGTTCTGGTCCATGAACTGCGACAGCGGGCTCGAACCGAAGAACTCCTTGATCACCGCCGTCACGGGGCGGATGTTGATCAGGCTCTGCGGCGTAACCACGTCGAGATCCTGAATGGTCATGCGCTCGCGAATGACGCGCTCGAGGCGGGTAAAGCCGACGCGGAACTGGTTCTGCAGCAGCTCGCCCACGCAGCGAAGACGGCGATTGCCCAGATGGTCAATGTCGTCCTTTGTGCCCGCGCCCTGCACCATGGTGCACAGATAGTTGATGGATGCAAAAATGTCGTCCTTTGTAATGTGCTTCGGAATAAGGTCTTCGCGGCGCTCGTTGATCGCTTCCTCCCAGCCGTCTGCCGGGACCGTCTGGAGCATTTCGCGCAGCACGGAGAAGCAGACCTTTTCCTTGATGCCGTACTGCTTGGGGTCAAAGTCCACGAACTTCGCCATATCGACCATGCCGTTGGAGAAGACCTTGACCTCTCTGCCGTCGACGTCGATGATCGCTTCGTTGACGCCGCGGTCGGAGATTTCATGTGCCTTGTCTCTGGAAATGACGTCGCCCGGCATGGCAAGAATCTCGCCCGTCATGGGGTCGGTCACGGGCTTTGCAAGCGTCTGCCCGGAAAGACGGCTCCAGATGTCCATCTTCTTGTTGAACTTGTAGCGTCCGACCTTGGAAACATCGTAGCGCCGTGCGTCGAAGAACAGAGCGTCGAGATAGCTCTCCGCGCTTTCGACTGTGGGCGGTTCGCCCGGACGGAGCTTGCGGTAGATTTCAAGCAGCGATTCCTCGCGCGTGCGGCAGGTATCCTTTTCCAGCGTCGCGTTGAGCAGCGGGTCCTCGCCGAAGACCTCCTTGATCTGCGCGTCGGTGGAGATGCCGAGGGCGCGGATCAGGCACGTGATGGGAATCTTGCGGTTTTTATCGATGCGGACATAGAAGACGTTGTTGAGGTCGGTCTCATACTCCAGCCACGCGCCGCGGTACGGAATGACCGTTGCCGAGTAGATGTGCTGGTCCGCCTTGTCCACCTCGTCGCCGTAGTACATGCCGGGGCTGCGGACGATCTGGGAGACGATGACGCGCTCTGCACCGTTGATGACAAAGGTGCCGCCGTTGGTCATGAGCGGGAAGTCGCCCATGAAGATTTCCTGCTCCTTGATCTCGTCGGTCTCCTTGTTGTGCAGCCGCACACGGACCTTGATGGGCTTTGCGAACGTTGCGTCGCGCTCCTTGCACTCTTCTACCGTGTACTTCGGAGGCTCGTTCATGCTGTAGTCCAGGAAGCTCAGCTCGAGATTACCCGTGTAGTCGGTGATGGTATCGACGTCGCGGAACACCTCGCGCAGTCCCTCGTCGAGGAACCAGTTGTAGGAATCCTTCTGGATTTTGAGCATGTTGGGGATTGCCAGGACCTTGTCGTGCTTTGCAAAACTCTTTCTCATCGTCTTGCCCAGCATGACGTCTTGAATCTTCGCCATTCTATTACCTCACAGCCTTTCTTTTGGTTCTGTGTTTTTAACGATACGCCCGGAGGAGTTGATTATTTCTTCCGCCACACTGCTTGCGCTCCAGCCTATCCGGTGCTATAATCAGGTCAGATAAGGGTGGAGATGGCAATTGCCACACTTCGGCATTATGGACTTACATGATAACATATTTCGTTGATTCCGTCAATTCTTTTGCTGCATTTTTGTGCAGCTTTTTTCATATCTTTTCCTTGACAGAGCAACTATTCTAGTTTATGTAAACTTTCCACCCGAAAAAATACAAAAAATGCCCCGGATGCAGAAAAAAACGCATCCAGGGCATCCTGTTATCATGGCTTTCGACAGCTTCAGAAGCGCAGGCGCATCTGATACCAGACGACGCCTCCGTGCGTGGAGACGGAAACGCCCTCATTGGCAAAGCCGAACTTTGCGTAATACGCTAGCAGCCGGTCCTTGCACGTCAGCACCAGCCCGCGTCTTCCCTGCTGCCGCGCATCTAAAATCGCGCGCGCTAAAAGCTCCCCCGCGCAGCCGCGGCTGCGGTACTCCGGGATCGTGTTGACGCCGAAGATCATCTGCCATGCGCCTGTCTCGTCGTGCTTTTGCGCGTTTTCATATAAATCGTCCGTCAGGTCCTCCTGATCTGTCACCATGCCGTCGACAAAGGAAACAAGCCTTTCCCCGTCAAACAGCAGCCAGAAGTGATTTCGATACGCCGCCAGACGTTTTTCAAAATCTTCTCTCGTCGCTGCCTCCGCCTGTGGAAAGCACTCCGCCTCCACGCGCGCAATCGCATCCAGATCCGATAATTCCGCTGTTCTGATTTCCATGAACTTACCTCATATGCTTCAAAATACAGTTGTATGTCAAGAAGGCTACTTTTAATCGGAAAGGAAGAATGTGTGCAAGATGACGCCCGCAGGCTAATCCAGCGCGCAACCGGCGCGAAGCGACGGCACTTAGCGCGCGGAAACCCATCAGGGGTGGTCGCACGCATAAGAGCCGCCTTCGGCGGTTTGCGTGTGACACTTGTCTGCGGACTTCGTCTTGCACGTTCAATTCCCGCCCACAGGCGCAAGGTCTGCTGCGCAGACCTTGCGCCTGCCAAAAAGAAAAGACACGCCGAAGCGTGTCTTTTCTTTTTGGCAGGGGATGAGGGATTCGAACCCCCGCAAACGGAGTCAGAGTCCGGTGTGCTACCGTTACACAAATCCCCTAAATTGGC
>JABLTQ010049605.1_pt1 | contig 48533 bp, 42 predicted proteins | sample 7160101 | NCBI WGS metagenome assembly JABLTQ01 (sample SAMN14651228, study PRJNA627086) | human gut metagenome | isolation source: feces | host: Homo sapiens | reverse complement strand
TGGGAGAGTAGGTAGCTGCCAACTTAGCCCTCGGAAGGACGAAGAGTCCATCCGAGGGATTTTTTTTGTGTATACGGCACAGCCGGTAGAAATGAATAATTGCTAATGTAGTGTGTATTGCCGATCCGTGGTTGTTTCAGTATTTTCTCTAGTATTTTCTTCAGTATTGAGCTTGTGGACTATTATCTTTATGTGGTGTGATAATATTAATGTTATTTAGAATTGTGAGCATTAGTAGCGGAATTGTCTGCGAGTTCCGTTTAAGCCTTGTAGACCCAGCCATTGCGATGTTTGAGTGTGTAAAAACACGTATGAGTGATGCTGTTACCATGATGAGATTTATGTGACATCTCTCTTATATTGGGCTATATATTTAAATTAAATAAGAAATGCGTGGTGCAGCTACTGACCACGCATTTCTTAAATGTATATGTGTATATTCCCCTACAAAAAAGTATTTATGAGTTGACAAAATGAAAATCAACTGCAGAGTGATGTGACAAGTAGAGGAACGCTTATTTCGAGTATAAGTCCGTGAACGATGGCAACAGGTATCATATCTTTTCCGGCATAGCGCGTAATGGAAGGAAGACATAAGTCCATAGAAGTGATGCCTGCCACGGATACAGGAACCAATTTGCCAAAGCGTGAGTAGAAAGGCATCCCCATGATGGCGAGCATTTCTCGTATCATATTGGCGAGGAGTGCTATGGCTCCTAGTTGTGATGCCATATCGATACCGATACTTGCTTCTTTGAGTTGTACGATAAGTACCGATGAAAGAGAATAATAGGCAAATCCACTACTCACAGCCATGCAGTCGCGTACTGTCCATGAGTTAAGCAGGAGGCTGGCCATTGCAGTGAAAAGCAATGTGCCGGCAATAGTGAAAAGAGGAATGAAAAAATCGCTCACTCTAATCGAGTGTATAATGCTACTAAGGTCGCTATTAGCCCCTAAATTGAGCCCTACTTGCAGTATGAGTAGATAGAGCAACCAGTGAGGTAGATCGGTACATAAATTCACTATATTTTCAGGCATAAAATGCCCAAATAAAATACCGATAATGAGGCACAAAAGAACAATAATGCTATTTTTCATAGTTACCTCCTTTCCGTAAAATTTTCCATGCGAGCATCGAAGCAAATATGCTACCTATGATGCCGGCCACTGATAGTATGACTGCTTGTATGCCGTAACGCCCTATGTTATCAAAAAAATCGGGATTGGAACCTATGGTTATGCCAAATGTGAAAAGCATGGCATAAATGGTATAAGCTATGGTGCGTTCTAATTTTTTGAACATCGTTACGTTGCGTAGCAGTAATCCTAATGCTGTAGATACGAATAATATTCCTAAAATCAAAAACATAACAAATCCTTTTTAACTTAAAAAATAATGTATTCGTCGGTATTATGGTTGTGACGGAGCATAACACACACTACGATGTCTCTTCATGGTAGGTACATCGTAAGGTTTTTTATCCGACAAAATTTTGAATGATGATATTGTGTAGGATGTTATGTGGCCAATATCTTACACCGTAGGTGGTAACGCCACATAACGGGGAGACTTAGATATAACCGGTAAACCATTGCACCGGCATCGGACCTACAAGGAAGGTCGACGTTGCAATGCAAACGGGGCTAATCTTAATATTATATGTATATCTCCCTAAAGTCATGATATGAATATGTATATATGGGCGTTTATATAGTGTATTGTATGCCTGTTTAAGGCTTCTCTGTTTCGGGATGCAAAGATACTACAATAGAGTCGCAAAACAAAAAAGAAAGACCCTTTTTTGTTTTCTTGGCGGTAACTCACATCTTTTAGGTCAATAAAGTCTACGATGTCCTTAACGTTTGGCTTTGAAAAAATCTTGTATCAATGTGGCGCACTCTTCTGCCAAAATACCATGTGTCACTTCTGTTTTAGGATGTAATGCGCCCCCTGCAAGTCGTCGGTATCCTCGTTTCTCATCGCTTGCTCCATATACAAGTCGTGCTATTTGTGCCCAACCTATTGCTCCGGCGCACATGGTGCAAGGTTCCACCGTAACATACATTGTGCAGTCGGTAAGGTATTTGCCTCCAAGACTGTCGGCTGCTGCTGTAATAGCTTGCATTTCGGCATGGGCTGTTACATCGTGGAGTAGTTCTGTGAGATTGTGAGCCCGAGCTATGACTCGCCCACGGCATACGATAATAGCCCCTATTGGTATTTCGTCTTCGGCGGCGGCTGCTCTTGCTTCTTGCAGAGCCATGCGCATGTATTTTTCGTCTTCGCTATGTTGAGTATCGGGGGAGGTTTTACATTCGTTTTCCATGTGTGTTATTTGAATGATATAAAAATAGATGGGCAAAATTACATTATTTATTGCAGAAACTGGAATACATCTCAGATATCGGTCTAATTTATGCACTTTTAGTGAATATCTAAGATTTTTTGTTATATTTGCCAAAGACAATTTATTAACCCGTCGCATATAATACCCAAAATGCGACATAACACAAATGAGTATGAAAAAATATCTTGCTGAAATGGTTGGTACGATGGTACTCGTCCTTATGGGCTGCGGTAGTGCAGTATTTGCTGGCGACATAGCTGCCGCTTGTGGTGCAGGAGTAGGCACGCTTGGTGTTGCTTTTGCATTCGGTCTATCTGTTGTAGCTATGGCATACACTATTGGCGGCATATCGGGTTGCCACATCAATCCTGCAATTACATTAGGCGTGTATCTGTCTAAGCGTATGTCGGGTAAAGATGCGGCTTTTTATATGTTGTTTCAGGTGATAGGTGCGTTTATAGGTTCTGCTATTATATTTGCGCTTGTTTCTACCGGAGCGCATGCGGGGGCAACAGCCACTGGAGCCAACAGCTTTGGAGAAGGCGAGATGTTGCAGGCGTTTATTGCCGAGTTGGCCTTTACGTTTATCTTCGTACTTGTTGTCCTTGGGACTACTGACCCCCAAAAAGGTGCAGGTAATTTTGCCGGTTTGGCAATAGGCCTTACTTTAGTGCTTGTGCACATTGTGTGTATACCTATTACCGGAACATCAGTTAATCCGGCACGAAGCATAGCTCCTGCTGTTTTTGAGGGAGGTGTAGCTCTTGAGCAACTGTGGCTCTTTATAGTAGCCCCATTTTGCGGCGCAGCTCTTTCGGCTCTTGTGTGGAATGGATTGGCTCAAGATGGTAAGTAATAGTTTGTAAATCAAACTTCTTTGTAAGGGGCTGTGGCTGTTTTATAGCTATAGCCCCTGTTTTATATCTTTCATGATCGGTGACTAAGGTATGGCATTGATGTTTGGTAGTGATGAAAAACTTATAATATGAGAAAGTCTTATGCCTTAGATTTACGTCGCAGGAAAGACAGTAAAATATGAATGCAAATTGATATTTTCGGCGATTTTTTTGTTATTTATTATTAATCAATTATCTTTGCGATGGTTGAATGTCAGCTCGTTCGGTAGACGTATAAGTTACACAAACTGCTGATGTATGTAAGTATATGGGATACTATTGCTTGCATGATAAAGAAGGAACAACTTAGAAATATAAAAAACTTATGAAAAAACTAATTTGCATCGTATTGGCCGCTGTAGCTTTAGCGGCAGCGCCGGCAGCCAACGCACAGTTGCGTTTTGGTGCCAAAGTGGGCGCAAACTTCTCTAACTTGAGTTGGGATAATGCCAAGAATCTCGAGTTTAAAGGGACTTCGTTGACCAACTTTACAGGAGGTATAATGGCAGAGTGGATCTTTGTTGCTGGTTTTGGTGTAGATGCCAGTGTTATGTATACGGCCAAAGGAACCAAATACGAGGTAGGGGATAATATATTGGGAGATGCTTTTGAATCGGTTTTTGGTACAAAAGAACCTGTTTCCAATACCATACATTATATCGAGGTGCCTATAAACTTGAAGTATAAGTTGCAGTTGCCGGTTGTAGAAGATATTGTGATACCGTTTATATATGCCGGTCCGAGTTTCGCTTTTAAGGTAGGTGAGTCTATCAAAGGCCTGGGTGAAACAGTGAAAAATGCAGATCAGATTATTAAAAATAAAGCTTTCGACGTTGCCATTAATTTAGGTATCGGTGTCGAAATAATAAAGCATGTCGACCTTGCTGTGCAATATGGTTGGGGTCTTGGTACGGCTTCTGAAATAGGTTTTGGTGATGTTGTAAACCTGAACAAAGCCAAAACGGGAGCTTGGACTATCACTCTTGGTTACATGTTCTAATAATTCGATTGTTACATAATAAAAAGGATTGTTTCCTCTTGTGGAGACAATCCTTTTGTTGTGTCTATGCAAAAATAGTGTTGTGCTTTTTACAATGCCTATTTTGGTTATCTTTGCAGTATGTAAGGTATTATGCTTTATGGCTTTTAATATATAGGATAAAATAAATGAGACCCATTGCCAAACTATTGCACATGTTACGGACGTCTGTAGTTCTGTTATTTATATTTTTTGTTTTGGCTTCGCATTGTGAAGCTTCCATAGGTGTTCCTGCCAAAGGTGATACTGTTGCATATACTACAACGGGTTCCCATCTATTGTCCGATAGTGATGCTATCTATAGTCGAGACTCGCTTACGGTATTGCCTAAGAATATGTTTTATACCAATAAGTATGTGCAGATGACGTATGTGGGGGTGCCGTTGTTGGTGGGTGGTTTTGCAACGCAATATTATGTAGCCGAGCAATTCAAAGGGTTGCGCGATGCTTATGTACCTACTTTCCGGCATACATACGACGATTATATGCAATATGCCCCGGCGGCTGCGATGCTTATCATAAAGGCATGTGGCGTGAAAGGACGTAGTTCGTGGGGACGTATGTTGGTCTCGGATGCCTTCTCTGTTGCTCTGATGGCAATTGCTGTGAATGGGGTGAAGTATTCGGTAGGGACCATGCGTCCCGATGGTACAACTCGCAATTCTTTTCCATCGGGGCATACGGCAACAGCTTTTATGGCGGCCGCGATGTTAGATAAAGAGTTTGGGTGTATAAGTCCATGGATAAGTGTGGGCGGATATACTGTGGCAACTGCTGTGGGAGTGTCGAGAATTCTTAATAATCGTCATTGGATATCGGATGTTTTGGCCGGTGCCGGTATCGGAATCCTATCGGTAGAGTTTGGATATCTCTTTGCAGACCTGATATTTAAAGAAAAGGGTCTTTATCAACTGTCGCATCCCGATTTTTCTATTCCTGATAAACCCTCTTATGCCGGTCTTTATATGGGGCTTAGTTTGCCTACAGCGGCTGTAGAATTGGGCAATGGACAACGACTTTTGCCATCTGTAGGAAGTAGGATGGGAGTTGAGGGCGCCTGGTATATACATAAATATTGGGGAATAGGTGGCGAAGCCACAGTAGCGCATGTGCCAGTAATGCTTGAGAGTAGCACGGATGATCAATCTTATTCGATAGATGCTGCTACTGTTGCTGTAGGAGGCTACGGCTCATGTCCCTTAGGAGCTCGTTTTAGAGCCGAACTTAAAGCATTGGTGGGTTGTAATATTATTTCTGATGTCAATATAATTCCCGATGCTTTGCAGGTTGAGAAGACTGGGTTGTATTATGAAATAGGAGCCTCGTTGTCGGTTGTGGCTCGTCGTCATTTTGGAGTAAAGGCCTTTTGCGATTATGGAGGTTATGTCTTGGCGACGAACCTTAAGCCTAATGCTTCCTACGGTATAGAGCAAAGCAGCCGGCATACTACCATACTGCATACGGCAACCTTAGGTGTAACAACGTCGATACTATTCTAAATGGTGCATAGATAGCATGTGTTTATGGTTAAACATTATGTTTATGACATTGCATAAGTCACGAACATATATGCTTCTATGCGTCGTTAATTGTTTATGATACAAGTAGACAAATATTGTTGGCTTGTATTTTTTGATATAAACAGTACATTTTTTGGTATAATTTTTTTTTGATATTACACGGAGAGTTTAAAAAACTTATTTTTGCATGCTGTCTTTGCCCTGATGTGTATTATATAGCGTAGGCGCTATCGGATGGACATAACGAGAATGAAAAAACTTCATTAAATTAATATACAAGAAAGACATGAAAAACAGAATTTTTACAATTTGTTTGTTGCTGGCTACATGCTTCAGTGCTGTATGGGCGCAAGTATCAGTCAAGCAAGTCGTAGGATGGTACGAGAGTGCCTATGTAACATGGGAGCTCTACCAAGGAGCCGATATGTACAATGTATATGTAAAAGGTGCTACTGATGCCAACTGGAAGCAGCTCGACAAAGAACTGATTCGTAACTACGGTTGGTATGGTCGTGCCGATGCTGTTGGTTTGAAACCTGGTAATTATCTATTTAAGATTGAGGCTACCAATGGTGGCAATGTTATTTCGGGTAGCGCTACCGAAACGAAGACAGTAAGTGTACAATCATACGATCGTGATGGTTTTGCACACAAAGACGGGGTTGCAGTAGGTGCCTATAATAATGATGGTACACTTAAAGACAATGCTCGTGTATTGTATATCACTAACGAGAATGTCGATAATGTACAGTTGACAGTACTCAATGCTAAAACAGAATCTACATGTACCGGTTTGGGCGAAATTTTGAAGGCATATGAGAAGGGTTTAGAGACCCGACCTCTCGCTGTTCGTATCATAGGTAATATCAATACTACGAGTGGGCAGCTCTATGGCGATGCCGATGCCATGCAGTTAAAGGGTAAAAACAACACTATACCTATGCAAGTAACCATTGAGGGTATAGGTGATGATGCTTGGTTGAGTGACTGGGGTTTTGTTTTTGTTAAAGCCAATAACGTAGAGATGCGAAACTTGGGTATAGCTCTCTTTAACGACGATGGTGTCTCTATCAAAGAGTCGGTAAAGATGTGGGTACACCACTGTGATATATTCTATGGAAAGGCAGGTAGCGCATCTGACCAGGCTAAAGGTGATGGTTCATTAGATGTGAAAGACGACTCACAATATTGTACTTTCTCGTATATCCACTTCTGGGATTCTGGTAAAATGTCGCTTTGCGGTATGAAATCGGAAAGCGGTCCTAACTACATATCATATCATCATAACTGGTTCGACCACTCAGACTCACGTCACCCTCGTATCCGTACGATGACGGTGCACATTTATAATAACTATTACGATGGTGCTGCCAAATATGGAGTAGGTGTTACTTCTGGTTCAAGCGCATTTGTCGAGAATAACTATTATCGTAATACCAACCGCCCCATGATGTCGTCGAAACAAGGTACTGATGCTTCGGGTGATGGTACATTCTCGGGCGAAAGTGGCGGTATGATAAAAGCATATGGTAACGTTTTTGTAGAGTGTGGTAGCAATTTCAGTTACATAACAGCCAATTCGGTACCAGGGTCTGGCGCAACTAAGGTCGATGCTACCAGCTTCGATGCCTACCAAGCCACGTCACGAAATGAGCAAGTTCCTTCAACTTATGAAACGTTGGCCGGTGGTACTACATATAACAACTTCGATACCAATTCATCGTTGATGTATACTTATACGCCCGATGTTGCCATCGCTGTACCTGCCAAAGTAAAAGCCAGTGCCGGCCGTATGGAGGGTGGCGATTTCACTTGGCGTGGTTTCGATAACAGTGTAGATGATGCCGATTATGAAGTTAACAGTGACTTGATGAGTGCTATACGTTCGTATGAAACATCTCTCGTTGAGATTGCCGCATTTACGCAAACATCTGCAGCTCCGGCCTCATACACAGTAACATATTATGCCGATGTAGAAGGTACCCAAGTATTTACTACCCAGACAAATCAAACGAAACTTGTATATCCTAAGGGCACACCTACTAAAGAGGGTTATACTTTTGTTGGATGGTCGGCAGCCCAAGGACAGCGTCTGAGCTCCGATTTGTATGTATATCCTACATTCTCCGATGGTAAGAATAGTGAAGGCGGTTCTACAGGTGGTTCTACAGGAGGTGACGTTGTCGTAACTAATAAATGGGACTTCACGGCGTGGAGCAGCGAAACTCGAGACGCTGTAATGAGTAGCAGCGTATGGACGAAGGCTACTGATGGTACAAACCGTTATGATGCATCGTTTAGTGAGGCTACTGACCTTGGATTTGCAGAAACTGAGGGTATCACCTTCCAAGGAGATGTCCGTATCAGCTGGGATTCGAGCAAGGGCATGTATTTGCAAGGTTCATTTACAATGAATGTCCCTGTAAGTGAAGGCCAGATACTTACCTTTGTATTTGCCAATACCGGTAATAGCAACGGTAGTCGTAACCTTATAGTAGAGGGTGAGCCTATAGCTTCGTCGGCTAGCACATCGAAGGAAGAGGCTACTTATACTGTACCTGCAGGTAAGACTTCTATTGCTGTACAAGGCTCGGGTGGCTTGAACTATTTCACTATCACAGTCAGTGCCGATGCCAGTGGTTTGGAGAAACCTACCTTCGCATTCAGTGCAACAACAGCTACGGCCGATATGGCTCCGGGCGCTACCAATACTTTCCCGACTCTTGAAAACAACTCTGATGGTACAGTGACATACACCAGCACAAACCAGCATGTTGCAGTCGTCAATAACGCAGGCAATGTAACACTCCTTGGCGTGGGTCAGACTACGATTAGAGCCTCTGTAACTGCTACTGATCAATATCAAGCAGCCTCAGCAGAATATGTACTTACCGTTACAAACTCGTCGATACCTACTTATACAGTAACCTTTATGGTTGATGATGTTGTGTATGCAACAATGACGAATCAAACAGCTGTTAACTATCCTGAAGAGAATCCTGTGAAGGCCGGATATATATTTACTGGATGGGATATGCCCGAGGGTGTAATCCTTACCAGCGACCTGACAGTCCATGCAACATGGCAGGAAGCTCCTTCGTATACAGTAACCTTCATGGTAGAGGGTGCCGTATTTGCGACAATGGAAAATCAGACGGTTGTCGTATATCCTGAGGAAAAACCTGTAAAAGAAGGATATGTATTTACTGGATGGGATGTTCCTGAGGGTACAATTCTTACAGGAAATCTGATAGTGAATGCAGACTTTACAGAATTTTCTGCTAGTGCAGTAACTATTGAGGCAGGTACCTTCCCCATCGGTTATACGCTTGATGGTGCAACAAGTGCTACTGTTTACAACCGTTCCGATGCGACGACTGCAGCCAAGCTGATACCAGTTAGTGAGGGACAGCATACAGTAACTATCCCCAGCGGAATCTATGTATCGAAGGTAACCATTATAGGTTGTACGCAAAACAACTCTCCGAAAGGATATATCGTAGAGTTCAATGGTGAAACATGTTCGTACCAGTTGACCGACCGTAACGCTACAACCTTTACAGAGGTAGTATTTGATGGCTTGAATATCGAAGGTGGCTTCACATTTACAGTAGATTATGATTGCGCTGTGAAGATACTTCTTGAAGTAAATACTGGTACCGGTGCCATAAGCCCGCTTGTGTCTACGAATACTATTCGCTACAATGGCCGTGAGGTATATGCCGATGGTACAATCATGGTGTACAATCTGCAAGGTGTTCTCGTGAAGAGTGGTGAAAAGTACCTCGATTTAAGTAATTTGGTACGTGGTATCTATCTTGTACGTTGTGGCAATGAAGTACTCAAAGTACGTCGATAGATTGAAGTAAGGGATTAGATAAAAGAGAAGAGGGTCGCTCCATCACGGGGCGACCCTCTTTGGTTTACATACTGTAGTGTAGATGCTGTGTACTAATCCATTACTATTTAAAACTGCTTTTCTTAGCAGTGAAGGGCTTCGTTAGCGGCAAACATTTGCCATTTATGCCCTCAATTTTCTTATGTTGTATGACTGTGTAAATACACTGCAAGGGAATATGTCATCTTCTGACACATTCCCACCCTTGCAAGCTAAAAAGTCCATCCCAAACGAACGCTGGGAGTAACGCCAAATTGACAAGATGTAGTAGTCGTTGAGTTGTTATATTTTGTTATTGAGGTTACGTCTCCAACTGTAGTTACAGCTTCGGCTTTGAGTGTTTTGCCCGTCTGCATGTAGAGTCCCAGTTCGGCTCCTACGTAAAGACCTTTGTATACATAAAAATCGAGACCCGTGAAAATTCCGGCTGTAAATGCAGCGTACGCGCGGTCACCGTTGATAGTCGTAATGTTTTTGAAGTCGACTGTTGTTGTAGCGCCGGCAATAGTAGTTTTTCCCATGCCAGATGCAAAATGAGAAAGGAAGCCTACCTCACCGCCGGCATATAAGGAGAGACGGTTAGCTATTTTGAAGTGACGTTCGTAGCCCAAATCAATACTGAAATCACCTTTTGTCGTGTTTACATAGTCGTCTACGGTGTCATCGTCTTTGATAGTCTCTTTTGTGATACCAAATCCCAAAGAAAGCCTTACTGCATCATGGTCGGTGATGAAGTAACGTAATTTCAGTGCATCCAAACTGAATGTGTTCCCATTTTGATTGAAGGGGTTAAATGAGATTTCGGTGCCGAAATCACCCTTTTTAGCACTGGGGGCATCTTGTGCCCATGCAGCACCTGTCATAAAGGTTGCAGTGGCAACCAGCAGAATCCATTTCTTCATAGCATTTACATGAATAAGAGCGGTTAATAAATAGTATTTCGTAAGCTACAACCTTGCAGTTGTAGTTGGTTGTTTATGCAAAGGTAAGTATAGCAATAGAATAACAGCCTGTTCGTGACATAATAAATGCAAATATTCTTCAATAAAACACAATAATTATCAGACCTGTTTTGTGTTATACAGAAAATAGCCGTTGTATCATTCCTTATCAAATGCGTAAGTGATTGGTAAGTTCATAGGGTATTAGAAGTGCTTATGAGATTGAAAACAAGGTTTTTGAACGAAATAAAGGATATTTTTTGTGTAGAAATAAAAAATGTGTAACTTTGCCGCGATTTTAGGACCGCATAATGTCTAATTTATTAATCACAAAACCCTAATTATTAATTAAAAACATGAGTGAAGAAATGCAAAGCCCGGTAGAGAACTTCGACTGGGATGCCTTTGAAAAAGGCGAGGTTGCGGGCGAAAAAAGCCGTGAGGATCTGGAGGCAGCCTACAGCCAAACCCTCAATACCGTAAAGGATAAAGAGGTACAAGAGGGTACCATCATCTCCATGAATAAGCGTGAGGCGGTGGTAAACATCGGTTACAAATCGGATGGCATTATTCCTATTAGTGAGTTCCGTTACAATCCCGATTTGAAAGTCGGCGACAAAGTAGAAGTTTACGTAGAGTCGCAAGAAAACAACAAGGGACAGCTTGTACTGTCGCACAAAAAAGCACGTGCAGCACATTCGTGGGAGCGTGTTAACCAAGCATTTGCCAATGATGAGGTAATTACCGGTTACATCAAGTGCCGCACTAAAGGTGGTATGATTGTCGATGTATTTGGTGGCACTGAGGCATTCTTGCCCGGTTCGCAAATTGATGTGAAACCTATCCGCGATTATGATATTTTGGTAGGTAAAACGATGGAATTCAAGGTCGTAAAAATCAACCAAGAGTATCGCAATGTCGTTGTATCGCACAAAGCATTGATCGAGGCAGAAATAGAACAACAGAAGAAAGAAATCATTGCCAGCTTGCAGAAGGGTTCTGTATTGGCCGGTACAGTGAAGAATATCACTTCTTATGGTGTATTCGTAGACTTAGGCGGTATAGACGGTCTTATCCATATTACCGATTTGTCTTGGGGCCGCGTAAATCATCCCGAAGAGGTTGTTTCGCTCGACCAAAAGATAAATGTAGTTGTGCTCGACTACGATGAGGAAAAGAAACGTATAGCACTTGGCTTGAAACAGTTGCAACCCCATCCGTGGGATGCTCTGCCTGCCGACCTGAAAGTAGGCGACAAAGTAAAAGGCAAGGTTGTCGTTATGGCCGATTATGGTGCATTTATCGAGATTCTGCCTGGTGTAGAGGGCTTGATACATGTATCGGAGATGTCGTGGTCGCAACACCTGCGTAGCGCGCAAGACTTCATGAAAGTTGGTGATGAGGTAGAAGCTGTGATTTTGACACTCGATCGTGCAGAGCGCAAGATGTCGCTTGGTATCAAACAACTTAAGGAAGATCCTTGGCAGAATATAGAGGCCCGCTATCCTGTCGGTTCACGTCACACAGCCAAAGTACGCAACTTCACGAATTTTGGCGTGTTCGTAGAGATTGAGGAAGGTGTAGATGGTCTTATCCACATCTCTGACTTGTCTTGGACAAAGAAAATCAAACATCCGTCAGAGTTTACTCAGATTGGTGCTACGATAGAGGTGCAAGTTCTTGAGATAGATAAAGAAAATCGTCGTCTCAGCTTGGGTCACAAGCAACTTGAGGAAAATCCTTGGGATAAATTGGAAGAAATCTTCAAAGTAGACTCTATCCACAAAGGTACTATCGAAGAGATGCATGACCGTGGTGCTGTTATCGCGTTGGACGCTTATGGTGTAGAGGGCTTTGCAACACCGAAACATCTTGTAAAACAAGACGGCTCTCAAGCCCAAGTAGGCGAAACTCTCGATTTCAAAGTAATAGAGTTTAACAAAGAAGCTAAACGTATCATCTTGTCGCACAGCCGTATCTATGAAGATGAGGCTAAGGCAGAGGCTCGTAAAGAGAATGCTGCCAAACAACGTGCCGCCAAGAAGACAAAAGCCGCTGAAGAGTCAGCTGCTCTGCCTACCGTAGAGAAGACTACGCTGGGTGATATAGATGCTCTTGCTGCTTTGAAAGAGAAGATGGAAAAAGGCGAAGAATAAATGTTTTTATTCCTACATAAAAATAGGGCTGTGACATTGTCACAGCCCTATTTTTTGCCCATACAAGCGCGAGATTATACCTTGATATAGATGGTTGATGTGTGATGGAAATGAGTGTGGCACTTTCGTGTCAAGTATATAGTCATTCCGGAATATAATAAATAAAGGGGAAATCTTATGAAAGAAAAACTGTTGACTCTATTGCTTTTTGGAAACTTTATTGTACCTTTGTGCCGCTAAACTAATTCGGGGTGTAGCACAGTTGGTTAGCGCGCCACGTTCGGGACGTGGAGGTCGGAAGTTCGAGTCTTCTCACCCCGACAGATTTTAGGATGTAAGTCACAGCATGTATGTGGCTTGCATTTTTTTGTATCGTCTCATGTGGGCAGAGCAATGTGTGAAAGCTCTGTTATAGAGCCATGTGAGAATGTAAAGAGAGTAACTGACCAGCAAAAAAGTATGGAAAATAGTGTGAAAGAACATTTGGCAGGAATGAGTCTCGATGCATTGCAGGCTCTCGTACAGCAACAAGGTATGCCTCGTTTTGCAGTCAAACAATTGGCTCGTTGGCTCTATATACGGCGCGTAAAGGATATTGCAGATATGACCGATGTGTCGAAGCTGCATAGAACTGCTTTGGCCGAGAAGTATGATGTAGGATATTATGCGCCATGCGAAGCAATGCAGTCGGTCGACGGGACGGTGAAATATCTCTTTGCCGCGGGGACAACACATGGTGTAGAGTCGGTATATATTCCCGATAAGGAACGTGCAACGTTGTGTGTGTCGTCGCAAGTGGGTTGTAAGATGAATTGTTATTTTTGTATGACAGGCAAGCAAGGCTTTACGCGTAATCTTACCGCACACGAGATTATCAATCAGGTAGTCTCTATTCCCGAAAGCGAAAAACTCACAAATATTGTTTTTATGGGAATGGGTGAACCGTTGGATAATGTTGATGCCTTATTACAATCGATACGTATCCTTACCGAACCATGGGGTATGGGGTGGAGCCCCCATCGTATTACCGTGTCGACCATAGGCTATAGGCCTGGGTTGCGCCGTTTTCTTGATGAGTGTGGCTGTCATTTGGCTGTGAGCTTGCATGCACCCTCATCCGAGCAACGCGCAGAGGTAATGCCGGTAGAGAAGTCGTTCCCGATACATGATTTGCTGACACTTTTACGAGAGTATGATTGGACACATCAGCGTAGGCTGTCATTTGAATACATTATTTTTAAGGGCTATAACGATAGCTTGGCTCACGCCGATGCTCTTGTACGTCTGCTAAGCGGGTTACCATGTAGGGTGAACCTGATACGTTTCCATGCTATTCCCGGTGTGGAGTTGTATCCGGCCGAGGCCAGTGTGATGGAACGTTTCCGTGACCGCCTGAACAGTCGTGGCGTTACGGCAACTATACGTGCATCACGCGGTGAAGATATTTATGCGGCATGTGGAATGCTCTCTACGGCTTCAAAAATGGTCTAAATGAGTATAGATGATAAAAAGGAGAGCATTTTTTGAGGATATTTGTGTAAAAAGGCTTACCTTTGACAACCCGAATGAAAACTTTCTGTATAAAAATAGTTTTCATTTCTAAAACATATAGCAATGAGTGAAAGCAAAATAATAAAAATAGGTATTACTCATGGCGATATCAATGGTATAGGCTATGAGGTAATACTGAAAACTCTTTCAGATCCGCGCATTGTCGAGTTATGCACTCCTATAGTGTATGGTTCGGCCAAAGTGGCAGCCTACCACCGGAAGGCGTTGGATATGGAGCCTGTAAATTTTAATATTGTAACGCAAGCAGAGCTGGCTGTAGATGGACAGAATAATTTGGTAAACTGCATAGATGAAGAGATGAAGGTAGAGATAGGCTTTCCGTCGGAGCAGGCGGGGCTAGCTGCCTACATGGCTTTGGAGCGAGCAACTGCCGATTTGCGTGCCGGTTTGATAGATGTGTTGGTCACAGCTCCTATCAATAAGAATACCATACACTCTGACGATTTTGCTTTTGCCGGTCACACTGAGTACTTGGACGACCGCTTGGGCGGAGGTGGCAAGTCGTTGATGATATTGCTCACGGATAATTTGCGGGTTGCTCTTGTGACAGGGCATATTCCCGTTTCGCAGGTGTCGAGTGTGTTGTCACAAGAACTGATATTTGAAAAGATAGAGGTATTTCGTGCCTCGTTGTGTCGTGACTTCGGAATCGAGAATCCCCGCATAGCACTTTTGTCACTCAATCCTCACGCCGGAGATGGCGGATTGTTGGGTAGTGAAGAACAGACGATAATTATACCGGCCATAGAAGCTGCCAAGCAGAAGGGATGGCTATGTTTCGGCCCGTATGCTGCTGATGGATTTTTCGGAACTGAGCATTATCGTCATTTTGATGGTGTTTTGGCAATGTATCATGACCAAGGATTGGCCCCCTTTAAGGCAATAGCCATGGATGAAGGTGTCAACTTTACGGCCGGTCTTCCATTTGTGCGTACATCGCCTGATCATGGTACAGCCTACGATATTGCCGGTAAAGGCAAAGCATCGGAAGCTTCGTTCAGAAAAGCATTATATACGGCTATAGACATCTATCGTAACAGGTGCCTCGATGATGAGATACATGCGTCACCTTTGCGTCGTCAGTACGTTGACCGTAGTGGCGACAAAGAAGTACTTGATCTTACGGGCGAAGATGAAGATTAGTAGCTGCGTATGTTATAGTTTTAATGTTTCGTGTAGGACGTCCAGGTACGGAGTCCTATAATACGATGAAAAGCATATCATTAAAAGAGCAAAGGTTGCATTCTGCGACCTTATCCCAAGTAAAAGAGAAAAGACAAAACAGAAACGATAAAAACGGAAGATAGTTATGGGAAAAGAAACATCTACCAGAATTCAGACTTCTATTCTCAATGCGCTTGAGAAAAAAGTCCTTGTGTGGCTTGCAGGGAAGCAGCCGCGTTGGGTGACATCTGATGTACTGACGTATATCGGTGTTTTAGGTGCCGTAATATGTGCTGTTGGTTTTGCATTGGCAAATCTCGACATCAGGTACTTATGGTTGTCGTCATTGGGCTTGGTCATCAATTGGTATGGTGATAGCCTTGATGGTACATTGGCTCGTGTGCGTAATACGCAACGTCCCGTATATGGATTTTTCATCGATCATACACTCGATGCCATTACGATAAGCATCATGTGTATAGGTGCTGGTTTGTCGCCCATTTTCAGACTTGATGTAGCTCTGTTGGTATTGGCCGGTTATTTGGTGCTCTCCATATACACATATGTGTGTACAATATTGAAAGGAGAGTTCAGGCTTACTTATGGTAGTTTAGGCCCTACAGAATTCCGCTTGATTGTTATTATCATCAATACGGTGGTTATGTATACGCCATGGGTGAAAATACGTATGAGTTGCGAATGCCTGGGTACTCATGTAGAGTATGGTGTATTTGATATTGCCGGCATTGCCATAGCGGTTATACTTTTTGTAATGCAATTTACACAATTCTTGAAAGATCGTCGTATACTATCAGAACAAGACCCGTTAAAGCCCTATAAACCACAAAATAAGTAATGGGAAGAGTGTCGATAAGGATAGTGCGTACCTACATTGAATTTGTGCTGAGTCGTTTACTTGGTACAGGTGTCGATACGCTTGTTTTGTGGATATGCTCTGCATTTATCTTTAACGATACTTATTTCGGACGCAATGTGGTGTCGCCCATTATCTCTTTTGAGTTTGCGGTGATGAGCAACTATCTGTGTTCGTACTTTTGGATATGGCGTGCCCGTATAGAGACTCGCGGAATGCGCACTTTCTGGTCGCGTTTTGTGATTTTCAATCTCTCTTCGGTAGCAGGATTCCTTGTAAAAATGTTGTTTTTGCAGGTGTTTGTCATTACGTTCAAGTGGAACGTAGTAGTTTGTAATCTTGCTGCGTTGCTCATATCGGGTATTCTCAACTTCCTGTTGGCAGACTCTATGGTGTTTCGTAAACGTAAATCGAAGGTCGATAAGGCTGCAGCCGGAGTCTTTACTATCCCCGATGAGCCAGTAGATTTGCAAGATCCATTTTTTACAGCGATAGATCCTAAGCGGCAAGACCCTTCGACAGGAAGTAACGAAGCATAGTATTTTGTTCACAACTTATTACAGGAATGGCATCCAAAACAAAAAGTCTCGGATGCCATTCCTTGTTATATATCTGTATAGCTAAAACTAAGGCTCGGGGTTCTCTTGTCCTTCCTGTCGAGCCACCTCCGATTTCCAGATAACACCTTTGTTTGTGGCCTTTCTGAAGAACTGCATCTCTTGCTCGGTTTTCTTTTTCAGTCCTCCAAGAGTCATATATATGTTACCATTGCTGTCGTATATGGTTGTGCGGTTCATATCGAACGACTGGCGGGGACCGCGGCAGAAGACGGCATAATAGTTTTCGCCTTCATACTCATAAAGGGTGATGACACTATATCGTTGGTTGAGCGAGGATGCGTTTTCTTGTAGCCACATGGGTAGCGAGGTTGCAGCGTGTTGTTTGCTTTTGCAGGCCACCAGCAGTGTGGCGCATAGACAGAAAATGAAGATAAAGGAGATGTAATGTTGTTTCATGGCTACGAGGTATTGAGGGTTGTGTCGTATGATTTTTTACAAGGAAATTCAATCAATGGTGTGTTACCATAGCTTGGTAACACACCATTGTATATGTATCAGGCTTTGTATTTAATCCATTTGAAGAGTTCTTTATATGATACTTTCTTCCCATACATGAGTATTCCCACGCGGTAGATGCGTCCGGCTACCCACGTCATGGCTATGGCACTGCCGTACAGTATCACTAATGAGAGTATGATTTCCCACAGACCCACGCCGAAGGGGATGCGTACCATCATGACGATGGGTGAGGTAAAGGGAATCATAGAGCACCACCAGGCCATACCGCCGTCGGGATTCTCGGCACTGAAAATACCTACGTAGAAGGCAAAGAGGATAATGATGGTGATGGGTACCATAAACTGGTTTGTGTCGGAGTCGTTATCGACTGCCGAACCTATAGCGGCAAAGAGCGAGGCATAAAGTATATACCCTCCTATGAAATAGAGGACAAGGCAAACAATGATTTGGGTGAAGTTGATACCCGATAGAGTTTGCATCATCTCAGCCATCTCGGGGGTTATGGAGGGTGTAGTTGTCATGGCTCCTGCTGTATTGAGCGATTGAGCGATTGAGGCACTTTCGCTTGTGAGCATTGGTAACCCTACGATGGCACCAATGCCTATCATAAGGCCGAAGATGAGCAGTACCCAAATAGCTATCTGAGTGAGTCCCACCAAACCGACACTGATAATCTTGCCGAGCATGAGGTCAAATGGTTTTACCGATGATACCATAACCTCTACAATACGGTTTGTTTTTTCTTGCATAACGCTGGTCATGACCATACCACCGTACATAAAGAGGAAGATGTATATAATTAGAGTTGACGCCATGCCCACGAACGTTGCAAAATCGGCCGATGTCTGTGTGTCGCCTTCCTCATCGAACCGAATAGAGGTGATGTTGAGTGTGATATTGCTTTCGTCGATGATTTCTTGCAGATTGGGTATGTCGAAGGATGCAAGTTTCTGTTTGCGTAGATACTCTTCCATACAGCTGCGCACATGTTCCTCGAATCCTGTTGTCGTTTGCTTGTGCGAGTATATTGCCAAGGCCGATGGGTTGTTGAGCAGATTACCTGTAATGACAATGTAGGCATACGGCTCGGCGTCCTCACGCATCTGCTCGGTAGAGGCCGGTGTGTCTAAGTATGTAAAAGTATATTCGTCGGTATTTTGGAAAACGTTGCGGTATAGACCGGTCTGGTCTACGATGGTAACATTTCGCATGTCGGGAGTATTGAATACCTGTATGAGAATAGGTATACAACATATCAGTACAAGAAGTATGGGTGAGAGAATCGTCATGATGATAAATGACTTCTTCTGCACGCGCGTTTTGTATTCGCTTTCTATAATCAAGGGAATTTTACTCATGGCTGTTGTTTTTTAAGCGTATTATGACAGCTGGTCAAGGTTGTTGGTTTCGCCTACCGTGTCGATAAATATTTCGTTCATGGTAGGCAGTATTTCTTCAAACATAGTGAGCTCACACTGTTGCATCAGTGCACTTATCAGTTCGTTGTTTGTAGTAGCTTTGTCGCGTTTGCGTACAGTGGCTGTTGTTGCTCCGTTGACACTTACGACCTCGTAAAGAGGTGTATCGGCCGGTGGATTGCCTTGTGTAAATGCAATCTTGAAAAGATGTTTTTTATGGCTTTCGCGAATTTCTCCTATTTTGCCTTGCAACACGGCGTGTGAACGGTTGATGAGGGTGATTTCGTCGCAAATCTCCTCGACAGAACTCATGTTGTGGGTAGAGAAGATAATAGTTGCACCGTTTTTCCTCAGTTCGAGAATTTCCTGTTTAAGGAGGTTGGCATTTACCGGGTCGAAACCGCTGAAAGGCTCATCGAAGATGAGTAGCTGCGGACGGTGAATTACTGTGGCTATGAACTGAATTTTTTGTTGCATACCCTTGGAGAGCTCTTCTACTTTTTTCTTCTCCCAGTCGGTGATTTCAAATTTTTGCAACCACTGTTTTATGCGGGTTTGTGCGTCGACACGCGAAAGCCCTTTCAGTCGCGCAAGGTACATGAGCTGTTCGCCCACTTTCATCTTTTTGTATAGTCCGCGTTCTTCGGGCAGATAGCCTATATTTTCAACATCCGAAGGTACCGATAACCTGTCATTGATAAGAACTTCGCCGCTGTCGGGACCTGTAATGTGGTTGATGATGCGAATAAGGGTGGTTTTGCCTGCACCGTTAGGCCCCAAGAGCCCGTAGATGCAATTCTCGGGAACATGAACGGTTACATTGTCGAGAGCTTTGTGCGAAGCATATTGTTTGACAATGTTGTTGGCTTCGAGATAATACATAAAAGGGTAAGTATTTTGTTATTTAAGATAGCAACTATGGCTATAAAAGATTTTTACGATACAAAAATAACAAATATATCGGTTATTAAGGGCGGTGTGATGTGAAAGTTCTATGAAATATGTAGAAAGTTGATGTCGGGGGGGAGTGATAAAGTCGTGATGCCTGCGGTAGATATGTGGCTCCCATTATATCTTGGGTGCGACAATGCGCTCGCCCAGGTAGCGGGCGAGTTCTTTACGAACTTCCATATATTGGGCTATCTCTTCCATAATATGGGTAGTCTTCTCTGTGTCGGTCGTTGAACGCAGCTCATTGCGCAGTTCGTTGATGCGTCGTATTACAATGGCATCTTTCAACTCGAAAATGGCTCGGGGGATAAGTTCGCCTAGCGTATCTATTTCGCGCGCTACCACTTGGAATTTGGTGTGTATTTTGCTAAGCTGATGCCGGTCGCTTATCATGTCGGCAGCTTGGAGGCTTATTTCGTTATCGGGACTGTTGATAAAGTGATGTCCTATATATGAAGCCTCGGCTTCGTAGCGTATGGCGTTGCAGTCGTTGTGGAAACGTTCATCGATGAGGGCTATAAGTTTCTCATCGGGTTGTGTCATAGCGGCAAGCTGTTGTTGTCGCTCTTCTTGCAGGGCGTCGATACGTTGTGCGAGGCGTAGTTCGCCATATTCGGCAGCAGCCTTGGGAGCAATTTGAAGAGCTTCATTATACATGCGGGCATATAGCGGGTATGTAAATGCGATGTTGTCGGCCGTAAGTTCTCGTGTAATATATTCCAGCACGTTACATGGTTGCTCGTTCGGAGTTTCGTTGTAGTAAGGCATGGAGGCAAAGCCATATCGCAGTATGTAGCGAATAAGTTCGCGTTCGCACTCGATAATGAGCCGGTTTTCATCTCTTTTTTCTCCGGTGATGGTCACAGTGGGTTGGGTAGCATCGGTGACAAGAGGTTGTGTCGCTTCGTTGCCTGAGGTCATTGTTTCGTTGGCGTCGTTTGTGTTGGCGCTACTGTGACTTGCATGTGCTTCGGCAACTGGAGGCGTGATGGCTTGGTGCCCGGTAGAATCTGTTACAGGCTTCTTGTTGAGTTCTTGTTCTCGGTTATTGCGTATGATTTTGTTTACTTCGCGCAAGATCATTTTTTCGTCTGCTTTGAGAAGCCGAGCGCATTCCTGTATGTAAACCGAGCGCAGGATAGTGTCGGGAATAATGGCGATAGAACGTACAATGTCGCCTATGAGAGTGGCACGTTTTATGGGGTCGTTGCCTGCTGCATCGAGAAGCAGGCGCGTCTTAAAGCGAATAAAATCGGTCTCATGGTTCTTGATGTAGGCCGTAAAGTCGGCAGCGCTCTGTTTCTTGGCAAACGAATCGGGATCGTCGCCGTCGGGCAGTAGCACTACCTTGATATGCAGTCCTTCCCGTAAGATAAGGTCGATGCCTCGTATGGAGGCTTTAATGCCAGCCGCATCGCCGTCATATAATACGGTGATGTTATTGGTAAAACGATGTATAAGGCGTATTTGTCCCGGCGTAAGTGATGTGCCCGACGAGGCTACGACATTCTCTATGCCGGCCTGATGCATAGAGAGCACGTCGGTATAACCTTCTACCAGATAGCAGCAATCGTTGCGTACGATAGATTGTTTGGCCTGGAATATGCCATATAGCACGTCGCTCTTGTGGTATACCTCCGACTCGGGAGAGTTGACATATTTGGCTGTCTTGTCGTCTTTTTTGAGTACTCGGCCACCGAATGCAATAACCTTGCCCGATAGGCTGTATACAGGAAATATGACACGTCCTTTGAAGCGGTCGTACAGAGAACCGTTTTGTCCCTCGATACAAAGTCCTGTTTTTATGAGAAACTCTTTTTTGTATCCTTTTGCAAGAGCTTCTGTTGCAAGGGCATCACGTTTCTCGGGAGAGAAGCCGAGTCCGAATTTTCGGATGATGTCTTCCCCAAAGCCTCTTTCACGGAAATATCCCATACCAATAGCTCTCCCTTCGGGTTTTTCAAACAGGGTATCGGCAAAAAATTTCTGTGCAAATTCGTTGACGATGAGCATGCTCTCACGGTCACTTTTCCGTTGCTTCTCTTCGTCGGTAAGCTCTCGTTCGTGTATCTCTATATTGTATTTACGAGCCAAATAACGCAAAGCCTCGTAATAGGATATCTGCTCATGTTCCATGATAAAATGCACGGCATTCCCGCCTTTGCCGCAACTGAAACACTTACAAATGCCTCGTGCCGGAGATACTGAGAAAGAGGGAGTCTTCTCCTCATGGAAAGGGCATAGTCCTACATAGTTGGCACCACGGCGACGCAGTGTTACGAAGTCCGAAACGACCTCGTAAATATTGGCAGCCTCCATTATGCGTTCTATGGTAGCAGGGTCTATCATGTGGTGATGCTGAGTTTGGAGTACGAAGTTACATATTTTCTTTCAAGTATTATGCACAAGTATGGCCGAGGATACAATTTTTCTCTTTTATGAATAGCGGTTTATATCTGTAGGCCGGTTGTAGAAAAGAAGAAGGGCTTGCCTCGATGAGGCAAGCCCTTCTGTTACAGAATCGATGACGATTTTATTCGGCGTAGACGTTGAGATTCTTTATTTCCCAAGTCGAAGAAGCCGTGTTGTCGCACATATATTTGAAAGCAAAGCGTACGCCGGCTTTGAGATATTGCGAAGGAATAACACAGTCGCCCGAGGGAGAGAATGTCCAACTGCTACCGCTGGCATAGCTGGCAATGGTTACTTGTATCCATGTAGCTGTATTGGGATCGCCGTTGTTATAGTTGTCGCTCACCCACAAGGTGTGGTTGTTGGTGAGGTTAGCCATATCGGCAAAGTTGATGGCGTGCTCAAATACGATGGTAGCCGATGCTTTGCCCGAAAGGTCGATGGCCGGCGAGATGAGCCAGTCTTCATTAGGATAGTTGGTACCGTTTACATAGCCCGACATCTTTGCTCCGTAACGGGTATCGATACCCCATACCTGCTCGCCTTCTACACTGTAAGCCAAGAACTCGCCCAATGAGCCGTTGAGGAACGTTTCGCTGAATACTACATTACCTGTGGGTGTATCGCTACCGCCACCTTCGCCCGGGTCAGTACCGTAGGTTACACCTTCAACAATGGCGCATGTTACGTTTTTCACACCGTGTGTACCGAAGTATTTTTCTATAGAACCGTAGAGCATAACCTCTTTTCCATCCATTTCGGGATGCTCAGGCAGGTTGATACCGTCTCTTACTGCATTGCCGGGCAGTTGCACTGCGATGCAGTTGTCGGTATTGCTTTCGTTGGCATCGGCGGCAATGAGCAGGTTAGTACCACGTTGAGAACCATCAGGAATAGTAAACGGAGCGTTGAATTCGGCATTTTCACTGATGCTCATGCCTGCAATCTGACCTACGATGAATGCTTTTACCCATCCGCTGGCGCCGTTGCTGTTCAATGTTACAACGTCGGCGGCAGTGTAAGGATTGGTTTTGCTACCGTCGCCTTCCAAGTTACCCGGGGTTACAGGTTCGCCCGGCAGTGTACCTATGGTCTGGCCGTTGAAGATGGCGCATGAGCACTCTTTCAGTCCGTTGGCACCGAAGTATTTTACCAACGAGCCGTAGATAGTTACCTCCATGCCGTCGTTCGACGGGTTGTTGACGAGGTTGAGAGCCGTACGCAAGTCGCCATAAGGCAGTTGCACTACGATGCAATTGTCGGTGCTGGTCTCGCTGGGACTGTCGGCTATAAGGAGGTTGGTTCCTTGCTCGGCAACAGTTCCGTCGTCGTAAGTTTGACCGTGGAACGGAGCATCGAACTCGGCCTCGTCTCTGAGGCTGCTACCTGCTACCTGACCTACGATGTAACCTTTTACCCATGCAAATGCACCACTATTGTTTTGAGCGGCAGCTCCGGCAATATTGTACGGATTGTTTTGTGTACCGTCGCCTTGCGGAGTGCCCGAGGGTTGCGAGGTCTCGCCCAAGTCTTGGCCTTCGAATTTGGCAGCTGTGGTGTTTTTGAGACCGGCAGCGCCGAAGTATTTGATGAGTTGTCCCTTTATCATCACCTCTTTGCCGTCATTGGTAGGATTCTCCACGAGGTTGAGTACGTCGCGTATTTGGCCGGCAGAGAGTTGCACTACGAGGCAGGCCGATGTTGATGTCTCGTCGGCTTTGGCGGCGATAAGGAGGTTGGTGCCTTGTTTGGCAACACCGCCGTCATCATAAACGGCACCTGTAAATTCAGGACCGAATTGGGCATCGGCACGAAGGTCGGCACCGGCAACTTGGCCTACGATGTAACCCTTTACCCATACCTCTGAGCTGTCCATATTGTGTTCGAGGGCTGCCGATACGTTATAGGGGTCGCTCTCGGTACCCTGTCCGGCCGGTTGTATATAGTCGGTGCTACTGCCGCCGCCATTGGGGTCGAACGGCTCGGAGTTGGTGCAAGCTCCGAAGAGAATAGTCATGGCTGCTAAGCCGATAAATGATAATTTCTTCATAATTTTTTATTTTCAACGATTATTTTACAGTAAGATTTTTCATTTCCCATGTAGCCGACTCGGTGTCGCTGCACAGATATTTGAAGGCAAAGCGTACGCCGGCTTTCAGGTATTGCGAGGGAATGCTGCATTGTCCCGATGATACATAGTTCCAGCTTGTTCCGTCGGGGTAGGTGGCAATGGTTACTTGTGTCCAGTCGGCATTGTTGGGGTCTCCTTCGGTGTAGTTGTCGCTTATCCACAGGGTGTGGTTGGTTTTGAGGTTGGCTACATCGCCTTTGTTGATGGCGTGTTCGAAAGAGATGGCTGCCTTTTCGCAAGACGAGAGGTCGATGGCCGGCGAGATGAGCCAGTCTTCGTTGGCGTGGCTGCTGCCGTTCTGGTAGCCCGATATGGTGGCGCCGTATTGGTTGTCGGCTCGCCAGGTTTGTGTGCCCGTTACACTATACGCTGTGAATTCGCCCAGTGTTCCGTTGAGGAATGTCTCGCTGAAAATGGCGGGAGTGGGGGTAGGTGCGCTGCCCGTCTCGAATCCCTCCAAATCGTTGAGCGTGCGTATGGTGAGCTGTATCTCACCCTCGGTAGTAGGCGAGTTTTTGTACCAGCTTACGAGTGCTACAACATCACCCCATTGGTCTTCATCGGGTATGCGGAGGTCGGCAAAGCGGGCATATTCGCTCGACGAGATGTAGGCAACGTTGCCGTCGGCATCGGCGATTTGGCGGGCTTGCGGGTAACCTACGTTATAGGTACCGTTGAAGGTAGAGGGAGCAAAAATTTTGTCTGCATCGTTGAGACGCTCGCCACCGTCGCCCAAGCCTGTGAAATGGACGTTTTTGATTCTGACAAGACGACCGTACATGGTAGAGTCGCAGGCAAGTAGCTCGGGGATGGTAATCTCATTTACAATGATGGCCGATGTATCGGGTGTGCCTATGCGTTGTACACGGGCGTTGAAGTAAGGATAGGGAATACGCCCCGGTTCAATACGGCTGTAATTGGTATTGAAAGTCTCTACACCCAACTGCACCATGTCGGCATAACGGCCTAATACAAGGCCTTTACACTTGATGGCAACAACTTGTCCCAGAGGAAGTGTTCCCGAGAGACTTCCGGCATCGACACTTACTTTGAGGGCTTCACCTGTCTGCATGTCTTGGATAACCATGTATTTGTATATGTTACCGGCAACATCGGTAGAGGTGATGCGTCCTTTTATGACGACTTCACTTTCGGTATCGATATAGTTGATAGAGAAGACAGAATCTTTACGGTCGAATGTCTGCTTGAAGTCGGCTATAGACATGGTTTCGGTCCATGCCGCATCGTTGCCGACGATAAGTTGGTCGGCAGGTATGGGGTCGAATTTGGCGCAACCTGCCATCGTAAAGCCAAGTGTTGCCAACAGCGCCCATGTATATTTATTGTATCTCATAATTATATATGCTTTTTAGTTGGTTGTATAGGGTTTAGAACTTTAAAGCGACGTTGAGGAACATATTGAAGCCCCATGCGTAATAGTAGCGGTTGGGGAATTTGTCGACCGTCTGTATCGCTTTGACTGCGCTGCGGGTATTGCGGCTCAGACGAGCTTGCTGGTAACCACCTGTTACGAGGTCGGTATTGTTGAGCAAGTTATTGAGGCTAAGATTGATGTTGAGTTGTTGCTTACGGTTGTTGAAGTAGATGACTTTACCTACCGAAGCATCGAGCAGGAAGCCACCTTTGAGGCGCTCTTGTGTACCTAAGAGAGCTTTTTGCTCCTCGGTATAACCTGCATAGTATTGCAACTGACCGTCTTTATTGGGGTAGTAACCACCTTTGACGTTCATCTCGGTGAAACGCGAAGGCGAGAAGTCGAGGTAGTTCTTGTCGAAGTACGACAGTGTAACGTCGGCAAACCACATCTTGGGATGGAAGTAGCTGAGTGTTGCGCTTACAGCGAGTTGCGGGCCGTTACTTACCATAAGGTCTTTGGTGTATACGGTCTCTATCACATCGGTACTTTCGGTAAGGTCGGTGGGTATCTCGCCGGTAAATACATTACAACCATTCTCGGCGCTCATTACACCCAGAGCATTGTCGGTGTAGCGATAGTCGCCATAAGTACCGGCCAATTGCAGTGAGAAGCCGTAGATGAGGTCTATGTCGAGGCCAAGCTCTACGCCGCGGAATACACGGTCTACACCGCTTAGTGTGTGGTTGACGAATGTGTGGAACTCGTCATTGTAGTAGCCGGTGCTTTCGGTACCGTCTTGCATGTGTGTTTGGAAGAGGGTGAGTCGGCCTTGTATGCGTGAGTAGTTAAACATCCAGTTCAGGTCGTAAGAGAGAACTTTCTCAGAGGTAAGACCCGGGAGTTGTCTGTCTTTTACACGAGGAGCAACATAGCTGTACGAAGGTAGCGGGGCGCGGCTCTCGATAAGACCGTTTACTACTACACGGTTGTGGGCATCGGCTTTCCAGGTGAGGCCTACCTTGAATGCCGGGTCGAGGAAATAAGTGAGCTTTCCGAAGCCTTTCGATTGCTCGCCTATCACTTCGGCACGACCGTTACGCATAAGACCTTCGCGTTGGAATTGTGTGTAATTGAGTGCCAAAGCATAATAAATATCGAGGTAGCGTGTGTTCCAGAAGTTGTCTATGAAAGCCGAAGCCTTTACAACATGCAGGTTATAGTTGTAACCGAAAACATCGCCTTCGCGAACGGCACGGTTGGGATTGTCGAGGTCGTTTTGGATAATGATAGCATTGTTGCTGAAATCGCGCTCGGCAAATTGGTCGATATCTATCCATTGGTTACCACCCAACAGGTCGTCGACAGTCTTATAGTGCATACCTTTGCCGTATTTGCCCGACACTCCGGCGTGCAATAACAGTTTGTCGTTGATTTGATTGGTATAGAGAGCATTGAGAGTCGACTCCATGAGGTCGTTGTGTCGGCGTTCCAAAATATAGTGGGCACTGGCCGAGGGGTCGGCGGCGTTGTTCAGGTAGTTGGCCTGGTAGAGCGCTGCCCAGTTGATTTGCGTCACGTCGGTATTGTTGTTAATCCATTCGTTGCGCAGAGAATTATAAAGGTCGGTGTTTACATCGTTGTAGAATGGGTTATCGGTGTCTTCCGGACCGTTTACATTGAGGTTGGTATATTGGAAGCTCGGCAAGTTGCGGTAGTAGTCGGGGCGAGGGTCGGGCGCATTGTAGAATGCCAATGCGCTGTTGCTATATTTATTATAGTGGTATGCTGCACCGATTTTGAGGTTGCTGCGGTCATTGATTTTCCAGTCGTAGTTGACAATGACAGTAGGGTCGTAGCTTTGTACGATGCGCGAGTTGCGCACTTTGCCGTCTTGGTAGCCCCAGTAAGAGTTGTAGTATATACCGCGGTAGTCGTATACTTCTTGCGTCGATGCACTCGATTGTCCGCGTTCGGTGGGGGCACCCCACGTGGTTATGGCTATGCTGTGGTCTCCGAATATCTTTTGTGCTGCGAAGAAATAGCCGAACGAGTTGTATGAAGTACCCTCGTTGCGACCTTTGTCAGCCCAGCGATATACAAGAGAGCCGGTGAATGCCCAGCCATTGTCCATAATACCCGTGGCGTAGGTGGCTTGTCCGCGCAGCATGTAAGAGCGGTTGGTATATGACAGGCCTACATGTGCACCTGCTGCATATTCGGCAGCATAGGTGTTGATGTTGGTAGAGCCGGTGAGAGAGCCGAATGAGTAGCCTGTCATGTCGAGACCGTTAACGACATCTTTGTTGCGGGTAGCGTTGTTGAGGCCACCGATGCCTGAATAGTTGAACCTGCCGCGCTCGCTGTCGGTAAAATCAATACCGTTGATAGAGGTGGCATGGTCGCGTTGGTCATAACCTCTCAATGAAAAGCGCATGGGGCTGAATGTGTAGCTCGTGGCGCTGAGATAGGGGTCGTCTGACGAAGAGGTGAGGTAGGCTATCGATTGACTTGCAGCAGCGCCTTCGTCTTCAAGCATCGACTCGTCAAAAAGAAGGGCATTGTCTTCGACGCTCATGTCGTCGATTACAACTTTGCGTTGCATCTCAGTGTTGATAACCAACGGAGTAGAAACCACGGTAATGTTGATGGATTGTGGCTCAAAGCCATTTTTAGAAAAAGTAATTGTTGTTTTACCCTCGGTTACGTTTTGTAATTCAAATTGGCCTTCAAAACCTGTTTTTACGGTCTTCCCGTCGTTCGGAATTGATACCAATACATCTGCGAGGGGTGTTTTTGTTTCATTATCGACAACAACGCCTTGCACTATACCTGCTACTGCTGGCAGGCAAGCGGCAAAAGAGAGCAGTATTGTTGTCCAAAAAAATCGCTTCATAAGTAAAGGTTTAATTTTGGAATGATCAGATTGTATAAATTTGTTATGTATTGTGCTTTCTATTTATGTGTTTTTACATATTGAATAGTTCATATAACCGCAATCGTCACCGGTTGGGGAGTTGAAAAATAGTAAAGTGTGCAAATTAAAGAAAAGTTTTCCTATTATCCTATTTCATTACTGTGAAAAATGTTGCTCAACGGCAAATAATACCTTATAAAGAGGATTATATATGATTGTTGATACCTGTTTTGTACTTTTATATTGCCTGGAGAAACTTTTCATACATATGAGATAACTTATTGAACGGAATATACTATATTTACGCCGTGAAAAAAATGGTATATTATATTACATATTGTAAATAGAGGTGATATGAAGAAATTTCTTTTATTCGTTTTATTGAGTTTTGCTATTACAGCCGTTGCCTATTCGCAAGGCAAGGTCGCTGTATATTCTGTAGCATTTTATAACTTGGAGAACCTTTTCGATACCATCGATCAACCTGATGTACTCGACGAGGAGTTTACGCCTTCGGGATCTTATCGCTGGGGTGCATTGAAATATCGTAACAAAATAAACAATCTTGCTTATGTGTTGAGTAAGCTTGGCACAGACAAGTTTTGCCCCCAAGGCCCTGCTGTGATAGGTGTGAGTGAGTTGGAGAACCGTGGTGTGCTGGAAGATTTGATAGCTGCTGATGCTCTGGCCGGTCGCAACTATGGTATTGTACACTTCGATAGCCCCGATCGTCGCGGTGTTGATGTAGCATTACTTTATGATAAAAATCAGTTTGTTGTCGATACAGCTATTAGTGTACGCCTGCATTTGAAATGCGCTCCCGACGTACTCACTCGCGACCAGCTCCTGGTAAGCGGTAGGTTAGCCGGTGAAAGGGTGCACTTTATTGTCAACCACTGGCCTTCGCGTTGGGGTGGAGAAGAGGCCTCAAGCCCCCGTCGGGAAGAGGCAGCTGCTCTTTCGCGCCATTTGGCCGACTCTGTGTTGGCTGCCGATCCTAATTCGAAAGTCATAATCATGGGCGACCTTAACGATGACCCGTATAACAAAAGTGTAAGCGAGGTGATAGGTGCCGTGAAAACGCAAGATGAAGTAAAACCCGGTGGCTACTTCAATGCCATGTGGGAGCTTTATGACCGTGGTATAGGAACTCTGGCATATAACGGAACATGGAACTTGTTTGATCAGATGTTACTTTCGGCTAACCTTATAGGTAAGGACCGTTCGTCTTTGAAGTATTTTAAGACCGAGATTTTCAACAAAGATTTCTTGTGCCAGAAAACCGGTAAGTACAAAGGCTATCCGTTGCGTACACATGCACAAGGCCGTTACCTCAACGGATATAGCGACCATTTCCCTGTAATCATTTACTTGGCAAAACGCGTATCGGAATAATTTCGACATCTGGAAAAGATGTAATAGTATAGCCTCATATGTGAGGAGTGATGATAAAAAACATCCCTGCCAGAGAGTTTCTGGCAGGGATGTTTTATTATATAATATGGAGATTTGCCTTTGCGACGTTATTCTTTTGCTTTATCCAAAGAAAGGTACTGATTCTGTGTTTTCGCGCGATGCATTCTCTATACCTCCAGCCTCGACATACAGAATAGCAACTGTGATATTGTCGTTTCCTCCGGCCTCTATGGCTGCTTTGATGAGGGCTGAGCAGGCTTCACGGGGTTCGGCGTTATATTGTAACAAGAGTTTTGCAATAGATTCGTCGTCGAGAAGCTCGGTAAGGCCATCACTGCATAGCATTAGAGAGTCGCCGGTTGCCAAAGGAAGAAGAGTAGTGTCGGGTCGTACATTCTGACGGTCGTCGCCGAGGTATCGCGTAATACGCTTGCGCCCCGGGTGCATGGCGGCATGAAAAGCGTCAATGCGGCCGGAGTCTAAGAGTTCCTGTATATAAAGGTGGTCGCGCGTAAGTTGTTTGAGACCCATCTGCGGGTTGTACAGATAGGCGCGGCTATCGCCACACCAGGCGATGTGGGCTTTTTTGTCAAATACCCAGGCGGCCACGAGGGTCGTACCCATACCCCATGTAGTACGGTCGTCGTATACGCGCTGTTTGATACGGCGGTCGGCCGTACTGCTTACGACTTTGAGGTATTGCATGCCATTTTCGTCAGTTTCGGCTGCCGAAGGTTCCATGTAGCCCGGAGAAAAATATTTGATAAAGGTTTGTACTGTGATGTCGGCTGCGACTTCTCCGGCATTCATGTCACCCATACCATCGGCTACGACAATCATGGCACCGTCAGTCTGGTCGGGTAGCGATACTTCGGCACATTGAGTCCCCCAGTTGGCCGCAGCCAGTGAGGGACAAATAGCAAATCGGTCTTCGTTATTGCTGCGGCGTAATCCAATATTGGTCTCGGCCGCTATTTTTATTTGCATATTATCCATAATTGTAGGATTATTGAGGCTGCAAAATTATCCTTTAGTGACGAAATTAGCAAAAATAATGTGCGCAGAAACAGTTAAATGTTGGTGTGTATTTGTTATTTCGTTGATTCCTATATAGTTGTGTGTTATTGTTACAACTCGTCGTCTGACTCATAGTCCTCTTCGATACCCGTATTGAGCGATTGCATTTCGGCATATTCGTTCCACTCGGGGTCATTTTCGGTGTAGATACTTATGGGTAGCTTTTCAAAAGGGGTGAGGGCTTCGTTGAGTTTGTTTCCGAAGGCAGCGACATTACGAGTATAGAAAATCATATTTCGCTCATCGTCACCGGTATATATGCCGGTGAGAATGGCTAGTTTGTCTTTTTCCATCGCTTTCTTGAGTGCGATGAGGACATTTTCCATCAGTTCGGCACTCTTTTCGTCGGGCATGCCTTTGGCGTCGGGGCTATAATGCCACGTCACTTCGACACGGAAAGGGAACTTGCCAGATTCTTTAAACTCGTCAATGTGACATCGTCCCGATATAAATATGGTGCGGTTGTTGGTTTCGCTTTCAGCAATAGCTGTAAACCATTCGTCTGTGAGTTTCATGATGAAAGAAAAAACTTCACCAATTTTTGTTATTGGCGAAGTTTTTTAATTTTGAGACTGGGAAAATGATACATTATTTTTTTCCTGCTTCGATAGATGCTTTACGGAACTCTTTGAAAAGTGATTCCAGTTCCAAGCTGGCTTTGCGAGCACGAACGCCGGCTGCTTTATTCCCTTTTTCAACTACGGCGTTTGCATTGGTTTCAAAGGTTTCCCACTCTTTTTTAATTTTTTCAACTAAAGTCTCCATGATAAGCTCTTTTTAATAGTTAATAGTATTGTTATTTATATGTTTTCCTATTTTTTGCCTATTATTGATGCTGCAAATTTAAGATAAATAACCGAAATGCTTACTGCTTTCGTTGAAAATAATAGGATAAAACGAGAAGTTATAGTTAATAAAACTAAAATTATGATTTACGCGTATGCTGTGAAGCATAAAAACCGCTTCTTATGGCTTTTGTAAGCCTCTTTGAGAATGTTAGTGAATTGTTGCGGTTTGTTGCTTCTTGTTTTTTTTATCTTTTAGTGCTATTTGGGTGGAGTTGATAATGTTTTGCCATACTACATATGAGGCCGGTGCTACCGATGCAATGGGGTGCAGGTAGGTGAGAGCCATCCATATGGCTAAAACCGTATTTTTTTGTCCCAGGCCTTGTGCTCCCGAGACCTTATCTCCGTAGACTGATCCTATTTTCCGCCCGGCGTAGAATTGCATTACGCAGCATAGCAAGGCTATGGCAGCCATTGCAATCTCTTCCGGTATATATGAAGCGGGTTGTTGTAGTACGAAGTTGACCGATTTTCCCACGACAATAAAGAGCGATACAGCCCAGAGATAGAATGCAATGCTTTGTTTGGAGCGTATGGCTTCGTGTACGCGGGGAAGGAAACGTTGGAGAAGTACAGCTGTAAGTAATGGTAATAGTAGCAAGGGAAGTACTTGTTGGCAGATGGTGAGGCATGACTGGGCAAATCCCATATCGGTATGTGTTCCTATGAAGGAGAAATATATGGGCGAGAGTATCGCTACTGCCATATTGCTGAGAAGACTATATGACACGAGTACCGAAAGGTTGCCTCCCAACATGGCCGCTACTACTGGAGCAGAAGTAGCTGTTGGACAGAAGATACAAATGAACGCACCCTCGGCTACTGCTGGGTCCCAAAGAGCAAGCAGGGCGTAAAAGAGCCAGCATACACCTGTTTGTAAAAGGACAAGCCAAAAGTACATGGGCGATATGTGTAGGCTGTGTAGCGAGAGCTTGCAATAAGTTACCAACAACATGGCGAATATCAGATAGGGAGTGAGAAAGACGAGATATCCTGCAATGTCGTGTGCAAAAGCTCCGGCAATCATGGCGATGGGCAATGTAAAAGTGCGTACTCGTTGTGTCATACATGTTATAATTAAAGTCGCGGCAAAGGTAGCGATTAGTTGCTCATAATGTGCTGTCTGTCGTCGTTTTTCCTTGCAGGAAGTAATTTCGTAAGTGGTAAGGCTGTTTGTAGAAGACTGTAGAGCTGTATTGGCATAATAAAAAGAGGAAGCAACTCCTTGCGGAGCTCTTCCTCTTTTGGACAGTAATTTTTTATAGTTTTTGTGATAGCTTCAGTGCTTACAATTTTATTTTTGTTGCAAGTAGTGTTTCACCTTGTGGTGAAGCTACTTGTATAGCATATATGCCTTTAGGCATGCGTTTGCTTGTAAAATGGTTTGTCGTTATCGTGGCAATTTCAGCCATCGCACCATTGGTACGGTATATTTTTACAAGGCAATCTATACCTCCATCAATGTGTATGCGTCCGTTAGCAGCGAAAGCTTTTATGGAGGGTTTGTCTGCTTGCACAACGGTCGTTGGGCTGCTACCCAATTTGCCTACACCGGCATAGAGAGGCACGATGTTGGGGATTTCATCGGCACTATGCAGCACGGCATCGTAGCTGTAATAGTCGGATGGATTGAAGTCGGTAGGCTCAAATTGTTCGCTTTCTTTTAAGGTCTCTTGCTTGGCACCGTCTATATTGGTACATTCAGGCGGCAGCTTGCTGCAGTTCTTGAAAATGTTGTCTACCAATGTGGCACGTCCGTCTTCCGAAAGTTTTCCGAATACAGGGCGTTTGGTATCTTCAAAGTAGCAATTTTCTACGTATGCATTCGATTGGATGCGGACATTAAGACCGTCTTCGCATCCTTTCATGTAGTTGTTGAAATAGTGGTGGCGGCCGAAACGGAGCAGAGGCAGGCGTGAACCCTTGATATTTTCAAAATAGTTGTGGTGCCATGTGCAAGTACGATCGAAGTTGTCGCTGTCGCCTTTTCCCGATAGGCAGGCCTTGCTATGGTCGTGAAAGTAGCACCATGATATGGTGACATATCGTGTGTCGTTCTTGGCATCGATAAGTCCGTCATACCGGTCTTTGTGTTCGGTCTCTTTGGGGAAGTTATATAATTCGCAGTGGTCTATCCAGATGTGTTGTGTTATGCGTTGGTTGGCTGGCAGGTCTTCGTCGTCGGCTTGCATCGAGATGCAGTCTGGGTCGCCTACCAACACCTCGGCTCCGTTACGGAAAGCGACGATTTTGTTTTCACCGCTTTTATCTACCGGTACGTCTTGCAGCGAGATACGTAGGTTGCGTATGATGATATTTTCTTTACATTGTATGTTGATACCTATGCGATTGAGGAAGCCTTTGTCGTCTTCGCCAATAAGAGTTTTGTTGGAACCCAGTTTGATGATTTCGCCGTAAGTTGAAGCTATGGTGTTCACAGCACCTTCTGTAGAGATGTGGCCGCTTGTAGTATCTACGTATGCCGTGATACCTGTGTTTATTTCGCGGTCGATAACGATGATGTAGGGTGTCGTTTCGTCTTCGGCGTAGCGTTTTAGTTCTTCAAAGTTGGTAGGATATACGGTTTCTCCGCCTTCACCTCCGGTGGTACCTCCTTCGAGGGTAGCAAAGCCTACCATATCGAAATTGGGTGTGTTGGCCTGCATGACGATTGCTGCAGTTGTTGCAAGAAGGGTGATAAGGTTCTTTTTCATATGGAATAGTTTTATTGTGAGCACAAAGTTATAGAAGCATCTCGTGATATGGGTGAAATTTTTGTTTGATAGTGTATATTTTTTGTTTGAAGACAAGTATATAGGTTGTGCACACGATATAACGTGTCGGGAATATGCAGAAAAAATGTATTTTTGTATCGTGTAATTGGGCATATGTTGGTAAGGAATGCCTACGATTGATAACTGATATTGTAAGATTGTGGAATATAAAGATTTTGTGGAACTGTTGCAGCAACGTACCGGGAAAGACCGTGGTGAAGCAGAGGCTATGATTGAGAGTTTTTGCCGTGTTGTTACAGAGCGTTGTGCACAGATGGATAGCGTGACGATACAAGGGCTGGGTACATTTGAGGCTCGGAAAAAGATGGAACGTATTTCTGTCAATCCCGCGACAGGGCAGCGCTTGCTTATTCCGCCCAAAATAGTGATGGTCTTTAAGCCGAATACTTATATAAAGAATAGTTTGAAGGGGAGGGCGAAGCAATGAATCAGAAGATAACCTTGCCAGAGGTGGCAGAGTGGATTGCTCGTCGTCGGGGAAATAGCAAACGCGAGGTAGAACTTTTCTTGCGTGAGATGGCGTCGTTGACAGCTGAGACTTTGGCTTCGGGCGAGACATTGAAGATAGATGGCTTGGGTTTGTTCAAACCGGTGTGGGTGGAAGCTCGTACGAGTGTCAACGTGCAGACTGGAGAGCCTTTCGTTGTATCAGGTCATTACAAATTGGTATTTACTCCCGAAAAACGCGTGCGCGAGACGATAAATGAGCCCTTTTCATGTTTCTCGGCTGAGGCCTTGCCCGATGATGCCGATTTGTCGACGCTGCGTACAGCCGAAAGCGCTCAGCCCGACGATGAAACAGATGATTTTGATGATGAGGACGGCAGTGAAAAAACAGACTTGTCGATAAATGATACGACGGTTGCCGATGAAACGGATATACCATCGCCTGATATGGCTTCAGAATCGGACGATGTAGTTGAGCAATCTGTTAAGCCGTTAGCCTCTTGTTGCGGGCAGGAAGGGACCGCCCAGCCTGTAGAAGATGAAACTTTGCCTGACGGTGAGACTGAATTAAAGCCCCAAGAACATGCTGTAGCATCTGAACCAGAAGGTATAGCGGAGCAACCTATTGAACCGATTACATTCAGTCAGGAGCAGAAAGACTATGATAATGAACCGGAAGCAGAACCAGAAGCTACGTCCGATGGAGATTCGTCAGATACATCTCATGAAGATATTACCGATTTGTTGCGTCGCGAGCGTATGCGGGGCTTTTGGATGGGAGCGGTGATTGCTGCAACAATTACAGCGTGTGTGTTGTTTTCTGTTTATGTAGCTGTGTATCGCCCGTTCGTTTCTGCTGAAAAAGTACCTGCTCTTGCTGATAAGCAAGTTACAGTACCATCGACGATAACAGATACTGTAGAGGATATTTCGGCCGTAAGTGGTAGTAATGGTTTTGCGCTGGCCGATAGTGCCGGTAGTAGGACATCGACTGCCGAGCAACAGGCTGTTGCCGAAGTGGTGAAAGATACTTTGGGTAAAGGAGAGTTCCTTACCACTTTATCGCTGAGGCATTATGGCCACAAAGCCTTTTGGGTGTATATATATGATGCAAACAAAGATATTATAGCCAATCCCGATAATGTAGAGGCTGGTATTGTGTTGACCATACCTTCACGCGAGGAATATGGTATAGAAGCTACCGATACGGCATCGATAAACAAGGCTTTGGGTATTGCTGACTCATTGAAGTCGAAGCGATAGTGCGATGTGGCATATAAGGAGATGTGTCGCTTATTCGTTAAATCCACGAGGCTATACTTAGTTTTTTTTAATTAATACGCCTTGTAATTTTAACAGTGCAACAACTTCTATAAGATATGCAGTCATTATCTTTGCAGATGAAAAAACAAATATATAGCTATAAAGAAGCGATATAAATAATAATAATCACTATAAAAGTAAAAACCATTATGAGTGAGACCGTAGACATACGTGAATTGAACGACTTGATAGCAGGGAAAAGTTCTTTCGTAAATACGATAACAATGGGTATGGACAAGACGATAGTGGGCCAAAAACATTTGGTAGACTCGCTGTTGATAAGCCTGCTCTCAAACGGCCATATCCTCCTCGAAGGCGTCCCCGGACTTGCCAAGACGCTTGCTATCAAGACTCTTGCATCGTTGATAGATGCCAAATACAGCCGTATACAGTTTACGCCCGATTTGCTGCCAGCCGATGTGATGGGTACGATGGTATATAGTCAGGCAAAAGAGCAATTTCAAATCAAGAAAGGACCGATATTTGCCAATTTTGTTTTGGCCGATGAGATAAACCGTGCGCCTGCCAAGGTGCAGAGTGCTTTGCTTGAAGCCATGCAGGAACGTCAGGTGACTATCGGTGAGAAGACATTCAAACTCGATGACCCCTTCTTGGTAATGGCTACGCAAAACCCCATAGAGCAGGAGGGTACTTATCCACTGCCCGAGGCACAGGTAGACCGTTTCATGCTCAAGGTCGTGATAGGTTATCCCAAGAAAGAGGAAGAGAAAGAAATTATACGTCGTAACATAAACAACCTTTTTGAAGAGGTAAAACCCGTGTTGACGCCCGCCGATATTATAGATGCCCGCAACATTGTACGCAAGGTATACATCGACGAGAAGATAGAACGTTATATTGTAGATATTGTCTTTGCTACTCGTTTCCCCGAGGACTACAACCTCAAAGAGTTGAAGAGTATGATTTCGTTCGGTGCATCGCCCCGTGCCTCTATCAACCTGGCTTTGGCAGCGCGTGCTTATGCCTTCTTGAAGATGCGTGGCTATGTTATACCCGAAGATGTTCGTGCTGTATGTCATGACGTATTGCGTCACCGTATAGGGTTGAGCTACGAGGCCGAAGCTAATAACATGACCTCAGAGGATATTATCAGTGAGATACTCAACCGTGTGGAGGTGCCCTGATGTGTGCCTTCCTGTTTGAATAGTAGAAAGATGATGCGAGGATAACGTATGGAAAACAGTGAGCTGCTAAAAAAAGTACGTCATATAGAGATAAAGACTCGCGGATTGTCTCGCAACATTTTTGCCGGACAATACCATTCGGCCTTTAAGGGAAGGGGTATGGCCTTCTCGGAAGTGCGCGAATACCAGTATGGCGACGATGTGCGCGATATAGATTGGAACGTTACCGCCCGGCACAACAAACCTTATATTAAGGTATATGAGGAAGAGCGCGAGCTGACGGTAATGTTGCTTGTCGATGTCTCGGCAAGTCGCGACTTTGGTGCGGTAGGCGAGTTTAAGCGCGATATGATGGCAGAGATAGCCGCCACGCTGGCATTCTCTGCCATACAAAATAATGACAAGATAGGAGTCATATTTTTTACCGACAGGATAGAAAAGTTTATCCCGCCTAAAAAAGGAAGAAAACATATTCTGTATATCATTCGCGAGTTGATAGGTTTTGAGCCGACCGGGCGAGGTACTGACATTGGTAAGGTACTCGAGTATGCCACTAATGCCATCAAACGCCGCTGTACGACCTTCCTGATATCCGATTTCATAGCCCCTCTCAACTACTCCGATGCATTGCTTATTGCCAACAGACGCCACGACGTGGTGGCTTTGCAGGTATATGACAAGCGCGAAACAATGCTTCCTGATGTTGGCTTGGTGAAGTTGCGTGATGCCGAGCGTGGTAGCGAACGATGGGTTGATACGTCATCGAAGCGCGTACGCAAGAGTTATGCCGATTGGTGGACACAGCGTCAAGCTGCTGCAGTAGAGACTTGTCGGAAAAATCGCGTAGATATGACTACCGTTGCTACTGACGAAGATTATGTCGTAGCGCTGATGAATTTATTCAAACGGAGAGGGTAGAACCAATAAGAGTATGAGTACAACCATGACGAAAAGATTGTTTATCATATTGACTTCTTTGATGGCCTTTCTTGCTCCTTGCGTAGTAGCACAACAGCAAGTGGCGGTAGAAGCGAAAATGGACTCGAGTGTAATGTGGATGGGGCAGCAAACGGTTGTCCACCTCTCACTCGTGCAGGATAATGACAAGCCCGTGATGTTTCCTATTATTACCGATACGCTTACTGCAGGTGTAGAGGTACTTGATGTGACACAGCCCGATACGACAGTGTTGCAAAATAACCGCATACAGATAGAACAAGAGGTACTTGTCACTGCATTTGACTCTGGACTATATTATATTCCGCCATTTGAGTATATACTGGGTGCCGATACGTTTCATACTCAGTCGTTGAGTCTGAAGGTGGTACCTGTAGAGGTAGATACTACTGCTCAACCAATGGATATCAAGGGCGTAGTAGCGCCTCCGTTTGTTCTGTGGGATTATATACCCGGCTGGTTGTGGTATGTGTTACTGGCTTTGGTAGTAATAGCTGCAGGTATATGGGCATACTATTATTGGCAGAAGAAACGCAAACCGCAAGAAGAAATCGCTCCCGAAAAGCAAGAGCCTCCTTATGAACGCGCCATGTCGGCATTACAGGCACTGCGCGACTCAAAGTTGTGGCAGCAAGGGCAAGAGAAGAGCTATTATACCCGTTTGGTTGATATCTTGCGCGAGTATATCGACAGTCGTTTCGGTATTAGTGCCATGGAGATGACTTCGGCCCAAATCATAGAGGCACTGCGGCAAAATGGCATTTTACGTGAGGTAAATCGATATATGAGTGAGATTCTCGCTATGGCCGATTTTGTGAAGTTTGCAAAGATGCGTCCTATGCCCGACGATAATGAGCGAGTCATGCGACAAGCCATAGATTTTGTAGAGTTGACCAAACCTCAACCAGAGCCTGAATCAACACCTGTTGATACACCTCAGACAGACGAAAAAGAGAATAAATAAACGAAAATCGCATACCGGTCTTGTACCGGTAACACTATAAAGAAGATTAAGAAATGGTATTTGCAAATCCTTGGTGTCTGGCGCTGTTGTTGTTGCCCGTTTTGGCAACGATTTGGTATATATTTAAGCAGAAAAAGGCGCAGGCTTCAATGCAATTCTCTTCTACCGAAGCATTCGACAAGATGCCTCGCAGCTACAAGGAGTATTTGCGGCATGTCTCATTTGCCTTACGTATGGCTGTAGTGGTGTGCATTATTATTGTGTTGGCACGTCCACAGTCGACCGATAGTTGGCAAAATTCTACGACCGAAGGTGTCGATATTGTTTTGGCAGTAGATATATCGGGTAGTATGTTGGCACGCGATTTTTCTCCCAACCGCGTGGAAGCAGCCAAAGATGTGGCAGCACGGTTTGTAGCAGGTCGCGAGTATGATAATATCGGACTGGTTATATTTGCCGGCGAGAGTTTTACGATGTGTCCTATGACAACCGACCATGCTGTGTTGCAAAATTTGATGAAAGAGGTATATTGCGGAATGGTAGACGATGGTACGGCTATAGGCGATGGCCTGGCTACGGCTATCAACCGTATTAAGGAGGGGCCAGCAAAGTCAAAAACTATTATATTGCTGACGGATGGTACGAACAATACCGGTGTGGTAGATCCCTTGACGGCAGCCGAGATAGCTCGCACATTTGGCATAAGAGTATATACCATTGGCGTGGGAACGCAGGGTATGGCTCCCTATCCGGTGCAGACTCCCTATGGAATACGCTACCAAAATATGCCGGTAGAGATTGATGAAGCAAAACTCAGGCAGATTGCCTCTACAACAGAAGGTGCTTATTTCAGGGCAACCGACAAGGCTGCACTCCAGAGCATTTTTGAAGAGATAGACCAGATGGAAAAGACCAAACTCTCGGTAACGGAGTTTAGCCGTAAGGAAGAAGAGTATCTGCCTTGGGCTATTTTGGCGCTGTTGCTGTTGGGTGTAGAAATATGCTTACGGAATACTGTCTTGCGCAATATCCCGTAATGTCAAATAATCAAACAGAAAGGAAAATATATGTTCCGTTTTGCACAACCGTTGTTTCTATATTTGTTACTTATAGTCCCATTTCTGTGGGGCTTATATCTATATGCTCGCTATCGTCGGCGCAAGAATTTAGCGAAATTTGGTAATCCGGCATTCTTATCGGTATTGTCGCCCGATGTGTCGCGTTGGCGTCCGTTTGTGAAGATAGTGCTGCAAACGTTGGCCTTTATCGTTATTGTTTTTATGCTTGCGCGTCCGCAGTTCGGCTCGAAGTTAGAGACTGTAAAGAAAAAAGGTATCGAGGTGATGGTGGCCTTAGACGTGTCAAATTCTATGATGGCGCGCGACATCAATCCTACGCGTCTCGATAAGGCCAAGATGATGCTCTCAAAACTGGTCGATGATTTAGACAATGACAAGGTGGGACTTATTGTTTTTGCCGGTGATGCATATACGCAACTACCTATTACAACCGATTACGTATCGGCAAAGATGTTCCTTAAATCGATTAATCCACAGATGGTGCCTACGCAAGGAACTGCTATAGGAAGTGCTATTTCGACAGCCATGAAATCCTTTTCGCCCGATAGCCCCGCCGATAAGGCCATTATTGTAATTACCGATGGCGAAAATCATGAGGACGATGCCGTGCAGGCTGCTGCTACGGCTGCCGAGCAGGGTATAAAGGTCGATGTGATAGGTGTCGGTTCGTTGCAAGGTGCTCCCATTCCTGTAGGAGGCAGTGATAATAACTTTATCAAAGATAATGCAGGTAATGTGGTTATCACAAAGCTCAATGAAGCGATGGCACAAGAGATAGCTCGTGCAGGTAAGGGTATCTATGCTCGTGCCGATAATACCAACGGTGCTCTGCGGGCATTACAAAAAGAGTTGGATACCATGAAGACTACCGAGCTTGACAGTAAGGTATATTCGGAATATAACGAGCAATTCCCAGGTTTGGCATGGATAGCACTGGTGATATTGCTTGTAGATATTTTCCTTCTTGACCGAAAGAACGGCATAATAAGCAAAATCAATTTCTTTACGAAATAAAAAAGAAAGCAAAGGCGATGAAAAAAATAGTTCTGTATAGTATTCCCTTGATGATGCTCATATGTTTCCCTGCTGCAACTGTTGCGCAGTTGCCTAAGCCCAATCCCGACCAGTTGCGGGAGCAGGCCGAGCAGCAAGCGGCTCAGAAACAGCAACCTCAACCTCAACCAGAAGCTGTCTCTGCGGGAGAGCATAAAATAAGCCCAAAGCAAGAGCGTAACAGCGTGCGTGGAGGCAACAAACTCTATAATCAAAAGAAATATGTAGAGAGTGAAATAGAGTATCGCAAAGCCGTTGATGCCAACCCTAATAGTCCGTTGGCTGCTTATAACTTGGGAAATTCACTTTTCCGCCAGCAAAAATACAATGATGCCCGTACCGAATATAAAAATGCTATAGGTGCTACCGATGACCCTGCTTTGCAGGCTAAGGCATGGCATAACATGGGTAATATCTCTATGCAGGAGCAGAATTATGCTCAAAGTATCGAAGAGTATAAGAATGCCTTGCGTCGTAATCCCAACGATGACGAGACTCGTTATAATTTGAGATTGGCACAGTTGTTGCTGAAGAAACAACAGCAACAACAGCAAGACCAGAATAAAGAACAACAAGAGCAACAAGACAAACAGCAGCAACAGGATAAGCAGCAACAGCAGCAAGACAAGCAACAACAAGATAACAAGCAAGACCAGCAAGATAAGCAAGACCAACAGCAACCCGAACAACAACAGCAACAACAGGGTGGTATGTCGAAAGAAAATGCGCAACAAATACTCGATGCCATGCAAGAAGATGAGCGCGACACGCAAGAAAAAGTGCAGAAGGCATTGATGCAGCAACAGCAGCGCAAGAAAACCGACAAGGAGTGGTAATTTGCCGCTTGCAAAATATGCGTGAGATGATAATATGCAAAAGATGAAACATATCTTATTATTGGTAGGTGCGTTGATGGCAGTCGCGTTTTCTGCGGTCGACGCCCAAGTCCGTTTTGAGGTGAATGGCCCTCGCCAGGTGATACAGGGCCGACAGTTCCAAATGGAATATACATTGTATAATGCCTCAGGAAAAGATTTCAAGGCTCCCGATTTCCCTGGCTGTTCGGTTTTGTACGATGCTGTTTCGCGGGGAACAAACGTGTCTATTGTGAATGGCAATGTCGATAGGCAAACTACCGAGTCGCACGTTGTCACACTACGCGCCGATAAAGAGGGTTCTTATAAAATAGAGCCCGCTACGATTACGGCCGATGGTAAGACATATACGTCTAATTCATGGAGCTTGACCGTGTTACCTCCCGATAAGAATGCTCCGGCTTCTTCACAGCGTGGCGGTGGCAGTAACGCAATGCCATCGTCGGTCGACATGAATGATACCGAGACCTTTGTGCGTACTATCGTTTCGCGTACTAAAGTATATGAGCAAGAGGCACTTGTAGCTACGATTAAACTTTATACGAGGGCTTCTGATCTCGCTTTGCAGAATGTTACAATGCCATCATTTGAGGGCTTTGTTACTCAAGAGATAGAGTTGCCGCAGGATCGTTCGTATGAATTGGAAAATTATAAGGGTAAAAATTACAAGACGGCTGTCCTGCGTAAATATCTGCTTTTCCCCCAACGCTCGGGTGAGATAACAATAAACGAAGGCAAATACGAAGTGGCATTGGTAGTTTTCCAAGTCGTAAATGGATTCTTTGGACCAACACGAGTCCCGCAACAAGTAGAACAAACGCTCGTGTCGCCTGCCGTGAAAATCAATGCAACTCCGCTACCTGCCGGGAAGCCGGCTTCGTATGCTGGTGCCGTAGGTTCGTTTACTTTTACGGGTGAGCTTTCATCCAATAAGGTGAAAGCCAATGATGCTATTACCTTGAAGTTACAAGTGAAAGGTACTGGTAACTTGAAGTTTATGCAGAATCCTGGACCTGATTTCCCACCAGACTTTGAGACATACGACCCGCAGGTTAACCTCGATATGCGTGTCTCTGAGGGTGGCGTATCGGGCACTCGTACCATCGAGTACACTATTATTCCCCGTTTTGCAGGCTCATTCAAGATACCTCCTGTAGAGTTTTCGTACTTTGATGTGAAGTCGGGCTCGTACAAGACATTGTCTACTTCCGAGTTTGAGATAGAGGTGGAGAAGGGTGCCGATAATGGAGCCGTAACTGTAAATAATTTTTCAAATAAGCAAGACCTTAAATTGCTCAACACCGATATACATTATATAAAGCAATCGGCAGGCAATTTGCAATTATCTCCGTCGGTCTATGTTGCTTCGTGGACCTATTGGTTGTGGTATATTATACCGGCACTACTCTTTATTATATATACGATTGTCAACCGTAAGCAAGCTGCGGCTAACGCCAATGTGGCTGCCATGCGCAACCGTAAGGCCAATAAAGTCGCCCTACGACGGCTTAAAGTGGCCGATAAGTTTATGAAGGCTCACGACGATACTCATTTCTATGAAGAGGTGCTTAAAGCCGTATGGGGATATTTGAGTGATAAGCTTACGTTGCCCATATCTGAATTGTCGCGTGACAATGTACAGCAGCAATTGTCGCGGTGTGGTGTTGACGATGCATTGATAAGTCGCTTTACTGCAATCCTGGACCGTTGCGAGTTTGCCCGTTATGCTCCGTCGCAATCTGATGAGGCTATGGACACACTCTTTAGCGAGACTGTCGAAGTTATAGGTGAAATGGAGAATACGATAAAAAAATAGTCAGGAATTATGGTTCGTAAAATATATTGGGCTATGGCAGCCCTCTTATGTGTCTGTGTCGCCGCTTCGGCGCAAACGTCTTTTGAACGTGCTGCCGAGGCGTACAATGCGCAGCGCTATGCCGATGCTGTCGCTTTATATGATAGTGTAGAGGTAAACGAAGGAGTGTCGGCTCCCCTTTATTATAACAGAGGTAATGCCTATTATAAGATGGGACTTTATGCAGCGGCGATACTCAATTATGAACGCGCCTTGTTGCTTAATCCCGGTGATGGTGACACACGTGCCAACCTAAAATTGGCAAACAGTAAAATTACCGACCAGATAGAGCCTGCCGGCAAGTTCTTCCTCACTGTGTGGGCGCAAGGTTTGCGCGACTGTTGCAGCGGTAATACATGGGCGGTTATAGGTATAGGCTCATTTTTGCTATTCTTGCTAGGTCTCTATTTCTATATTTTTGTGCGCAATATCAAGGTAAAAAAGGCCGGCTTTTTTGTAGCGCTTCCCATGTTCTTGATTTCAGTGGTTGCCAATGCTTGTGCTATCGACCAGAACAAGCACCGCAATGCTCACGATGAGGCTATTGTTTTCTCTCCCGTCGTGACAGTGAAGAGTACTCCTGCCGAAAGTGGTACCGACCTTTTCATCTTGCATGAGGGTACTAAAGTAACCTTGATGGAGAAAGTAGGCGAATGGATGGAAGTGCGCATTGCCGACGGAAACAGGGGCTGGTTACCGGTCTCGGCGATTGAGATAATATAAAGATATATCGAGAAACAAAGTTTAACCACTCCTCTTATGCTCGATTCGCTTATTGCATTCGATAAGAGCTTGTTGCTCTATTGTAACGGCTTCCATGTGCCTTGGCTCGATGCTTTCTTTTGGTTTGTTTCAGCCCGGTTGTCCAATCTTTGGGTTGTACTGCCGTTGCTGTTGCTTCTCTTTTTCAGAACATCGTGGAAAGAAGCATTGCTTGTTATAGCAGGTGTAGCCTTGACAGTGCTCATCTGCGACCAATTCGCTTCGTCGTTGTGCAAGCCTCTTTTTCATAGATTACGTCCTACGCACGACGAAGAGATAGGTTCTTTAGTGACCCTTGTCAACAACTATCGTGGGGGGCGATATGGTTTCATATCGAGTCACGCAGCCAATGCCTTTGGTGCCGCAGTTTTCCTCATAGCAGTTTTTCGCAATCGGTTTTTTTCGGTTGCCATATTGTTATGGGCTGTTGTGGTAAGTTATTCGCGTATATATTTAGGAGTACATTATCCAGGAGACATATTAGCCGGTACTATAGCCGGAATATTGGTGGGCTTAGCCGTGTATCAGGCATATAAGTGGACTCGGTGTCGATTACAGGCGGCCGTGAAATTCCCGGATGGCGAAGTTCCATATCGAGGCAGTATATATGTAAATATTTTCGCGGGGTATATATGTCTGCTATTGGTAGGTATGGCTATGGGTTCGTATCTCCTTGTATGATTTTTTGCATCCCGATAGAAAAAAGTCGCAGAAAATTTGTTTTTCCCATTGATAAGCCATAAATTTATTGCGAAATAAAATTGTTCACCATTAAAACAAGTATACCATGACTAAGACCATTTCATTCAATGAGCTCCGTCGCATCAAAGGTAGTTTGCCCGAGGGCTCGATTCATCGCATCGCAGACGAGTTAAATGTAACTGTGCAAACGGTTCGCAATTACTTTGGAGGAACCGACTATGCGTATGGTAAGAATTGTGGTTTGCATATTCAACCCGGTCCCGATGGCGGAATTGTAGTCCTCGAAGACACCACTATTTACGATATGGCGATAAAGATTCTTGAAGAAGCCAAGAATAAAGAGTAGGCTGGCAACTTGTCGATTACACACGTATGCACACGAGGCTGTGCCGAATATAAAGTCGGGCGCGGTCTCGTGTGGCGTATGAAAGAGACATGAAAAAGCCTGTGAAATGATTCTGTGAGCAGTCTCGTCTATATAATATGGTACGCTCACATTTTGTTACAGACATGGTATCATACTGACTATTAACCCTTAAAACCGAATGATATGAATGACCAAGAACATCTCGTAACATTAGCTATTCGCACTTACGAACAAGCACAAATTATGAAGGGAGTGCTCGAAAACGAGGGTATTCCTGCTGTAATACAAAATGTAAATCTCGTGCAGCCTGTTATCTCGTCGGGTGTAAGGGTGCGTATTAGAGAAAGCGACTTGCCTCATGCGTTAGAAATATTAGAAAAGTATCCTATTTTTGACGAAGCCGTGGCTAAAGAGTCACAGTCTGACGCTGCAGTTCCGGTAAGAAACTGCGTGCTTATTCCTGTCGATTTTTCAGAATACTCTTTTGAGGCTTGTCGTATTGGTTTTGAGTTTGCCTTTAGTCACGACGCTGATGTGTTTTTGTTGCATACCTTCTATGTGACAGACGCTTTAAGTGTATCGTTCCCTGATGCTTTCAAATTTGAAGTACAAGAGAAAGACCTCTTTAGCAACGAGATGGCTGCTGCTCGTGAAGATATGGAGAAGCTCGTAAAACGATTGAACGAATGCATCGATAAAGAAGAATTGCCACGCGTTGTATTCAGTTATAAGATTGTCGAAGGTATCCCCGAAGAAGTTATAGAATCGTATACCGAACGCGAAAAGCCCATACTTGTTGTCATGGGTACACGAGGCAAAGACCGCAAGGAAACCGACCTCATAGGTAGTGTTACCGCCGAAGTCCTTGATAGTAGTCGTTGCCCGGTATTGGCCATCCCGGAAGATTCGGCTACACACCTTTCTCAACTTAGGGAAGTCGCCTTTTTTACCAATTTCGAGCAACGCGATTTAGTCTCAATCGATGCTTTTGTCCGTCTTTTCGGGCAATCACATTTCTCTCTTACCTTTGTATACCTCGCTAAGAAACCCGATCGTTGGAACGAGATAAAGTTGGCCGGTATGCGCGACTATTGCTCAGTACATTATCCTGGTTATAAATTCGATTATGTAACATTCGACGAAAACCGATTCCTCGAGCAGGTAGAGATGCTCTTTGAGCAACGTAATATCGAGATGATGGTTATTCCCAACAGGCGCCGGGGCCTTTTTGCACGGTTATTCAATCCAAGCATTGCCCATAAGATGCTCTTTCATGCCGACACTCCATTGCTGATGATACCTTCTTGATGTGCGCCTTGAGGAGACTTATCAACTACACAATCACATGTAATATATAGGAGAGAGACGTTATATATTCCCTATAAAGAAATAAACATAAAATAATGGGCGGTTATTGACATAATATAATTGCCCATTATAGTGTTTCTCACATCGTTGAAAGTGAGCAATATCACTACCTGCCTATATACGCTTTTTCGTTGCAAGAGATTTGTCTCTCGTAAAAAATAGCTATATTTGCAACCCTACTTATTTATATACTATAATATTTATGGAAATCAAAGGTAAAATTATACATGTACTCCCTTTACAAGAAGGTGTATCGCGTGCAGGGAACCAATGGAAAAAACGGGAGTACGTATTAGAGACACAAGAGCAATACCCGCGTAAGGTATGCTTCGATTTTTTTGGCGATAAAGTAGACCAGTATCCTGCCGAGATAGGAGATGAAGTCACATTGAGTTTCGATATAGAGAGTCGTGAGTACAATGGCCGTTGGTATACCAGCATTCATGGCTGGAAACTCGAAAAGAATACCGCCCCAGCGGCAACAGATATTCCACCCATGCCTGCAGCCGAAGAGATACCTCCATTTTCAGGCGCTGTAGCAGACAACAGTACCGACGACCTTCCCTTTTAGTAGAAGAGTACAGTTAGGGGCGGGGAGTAGAGGCAAAAAGCAGGTTTTGTAAGCCTCTGATACAAAAAGCCTTTACGGGATGAATAAAAATAATTTGAAAAAAGTTCATCAAAATACTTGCGTAGAATAAAAAGAGGTATTACCTTTGCATCCGCAACCCGAAAAAAGAGGGGTGCGAGAGAGGTCTGAAGAGGCCGAAGAGATCATTGGAAGCATGGTGAAAACCAAGAAAAGA
>JABLTQ010101261.1_pt1 | contig 48630 bp, 41 predicted proteins | sample 7160101 | NCBI WGS metagenome assembly JABLTQ01 (sample SAMN14651228, study PRJNA627086) | human gut metagenome | isolation source: feces | host: Homo sapiens | reverse complement strand
TTGCCCCGGTGTTGTGGGCTTAAATTTACGTACTGCCATCTTCTATTTAAATATTGCTGTAAAAATCAATAGTGTCGCCTTCCTTCAAGGTTACAATCGCTTTCTTGTAAGCGTTTGCGCGGCCCTTGATAAGGCCGGATTTGGTATAGCGTGTCTTGTTCTTGCCCATATAGCGCATTGTATTTACAGACACAACTGTCACGTTATATAAAGCCTCGATTTCACGCTTGATCTCAAGCTTGTTAGCGTCCGGACGCACCACAAAGCCGAAATGATTCAGCTTGTCAGTAAGGCGCGTCATCTTTTCTGTAACTAGCGGTTTAATGATTATTCTCATAATTCTTCAGCCTCTTTTATTATTTAACCAACGTTTCCTCGATAGCTTTCAACGCATTCTCAGTCACAACAATAGTTTCCGCGTTCAATACAGTGTATGTATTCAGCGCAGAAGCAATTGCCATATTAGTACGCTCTAAGTTACGAGCGGACAAATATACGTTTTTATTCGCTTCCGGCAAAACCATAAGAAGTTTCTTGCCAGTCACTTTCAGATTATTCACAACATTTATAAATTCTTTAGTCTTAGGAGCTTCAAAAGAGAAGTCTTCTACAACTATAATGCTGTTGTTCTGTGCCTTATATGACAGAGCTGACTTGCGAGCAAGAACTTTCAGCTTCTTGTTCAGCTTGAAAGAATAGTCACGAGGCTTCGGACCGAACACGCGTCCGCCACCTACCAAAAGCGGAGAATTGATATCACCGCGGCGAGCACCGCCTCCACCTTTCTGACGACCCAACTTTCTGGTAGAACCACTGACTTCGCTTCTTTCTTTTGACTTGTGAGTACCCTGACGCTGGTTAGCCAAGTACTGCTTCACGTCCAGATAGATAGCGTGATCATTCGGTGTAATCCCGAAAACAGCATCATTCAAGACAGCCTTTCTTCCGGTATCCTCACCCTTAATATTTAATACATTAACTTCCATTATTTCTCAATTATTACGATTGAACCTTTGTAACCCGGAACTGAACCCTTGATCAACAGCAGGTTGTGCTCGGGTATAACTTTTAATACTTGCAAGTTGTGAGTAGTCACTCTGTCACCCCCCATACGGCCGGCCATGCGCATTCCCTTAAATACTTTTGCAGGATACGAACAAGCACCGATAGAACCCGGCTTGCGGGCGCGGTTGTGCTGACCGTGTGTGCTCTGACCTACACCACCAAATCCGTGGCGTTTTACAACACCCTGGAAACCTTTACCTTTAGAAGTACCGATAACGTCAACATAAGCTGAGTCGTTGAACAGTTCTACGGTAATTGTGTCACCCAAATTCAATTCTTCTGAGAAATCTTTGAACTCGGCCAAGTGTCTCTTGGGTGTTACTCCGGCTTTCTTAAAGTGACCCATCAGCGGCTTGGTTGTGTGCTTATCCTTCTTGTCCTGGAAGCCCAACTGAACAGCTGCATAGCCATCTTTTTCTACATTTTTAATCTGAGTAACCACACAAGGACCAGCTTCGATAACAGTGCATGGTACATTCTTACCATCAGCACTGAAAACGGATGTCATTCCGATTTTCTTTCCTAATAATCCTGGCATTTCAGTTAATTTTTAATACATTAAACTTTAATTTCTACTTCTACTCCGCTCGGCAATTCCAGCTTCATCAAAGCGTCTACCGTTTTTGCCGTTGAGCTATAAATGTCAATCAGACGTTTGTAAGAGCTCAGCTCAAACTGTTCGCGAGATTTCTTGTTCACGAAAGTTGAACGGTTAACTGTAAAGATACGCTTGTGTGTAGGCAATGGAATCGGACCGCTTACGATAGCACCCGTAGCCTTTACTGTCTTTACGATCTTTTCTGCTGACTTGTCAACCAGATTGTGATCGTAAGATTTCAATTTGATTCTGATTTTTTGACTCATTTGTTTTCCAACATTTAAAATTAATATAACAAGAAAATGAAGCTTGAGGGTTAAGAGTCATTCGCTAACCCTCATCAGCTTCAATTTATTTTTCAGATATTACACCAGATCCGCACGTCCCTTAACTTCCTCGAGCACTGCCTTGGCAATTGAAGAAGAAACCTGCGCATGGTGATCGTAAGTCATTGAAGAGGTTGCACGGCCTGAAGTGATGGTACGCAACGCCGTCACGTATCCGAACATTTCTGCCAGCGGAACCATAGCCTTCACGATGCGGGCACCCGAACGGCTGGTTTCCATACCTTCAACCTGACCGCGGCGCTTGTTCAAGTCACCAATCACGTCACCCATGTTTTCTTCCGGAGTTACAACTTCCAGCTTCATGATCGGCTCCATCAGCACCGGACCTGCCTTAACGCAAGCGTTCTTGTAGGCCTGGATGGCACAGATTTCGAACGAGAGCTGGTCAGAGTCAACCGGGTGGAACGAACCGTCTTTCAGAACGACTTTCAGCGAATCAAGCGGGAAGCCGGCCAACACACCGTTCTTCATGGCTGTCTGGAATCCTTTCTGTACAGAAGGAATGAATTCCTTAGGCACGTTACCGCCCTTCACTTCATCAACGAACTGCAGACCGCCCTGCTTCCAGTCTTCGTCAACCGGGCCTACCGATACAATGATGTCGGCAAACTTACCGCGACCACCCGACTGCTTCTTGTAAACCTCACGAAGTTCAACTGTCTTGGTGATGGCTTCCTTATAGTTAACCTGCGGACGGCCTTGGTTACATTCAACCTTGAACTCGCGTTTCAGACGGTCGATAATGATATCCAAGTGAAGCTCGCCCATACCAGAGATGATAGTCTGGCCGGTCTGCTCGTCTGTACGTACAGTAAATGTCGGGTCTTCTTCAGCCAGCTTAGCCAAACCGTTAGACAGCTTGTCCAAGTCTTTCTGAGTCTTCGGCTCTACTGCGATACCGATAACCGGTTCCGGGAAGTCCATAGACTCCAGTACAATCGGAGCTGTTTCGTCGCACAGCGTATCACCCGTACGGATATCCTTGAAACCTACACCTGCACCGATATCACCTGCGCTGATCACGTCAACCGGATTCTGCTTGTTAGAGTGCATCTGGAACAGACGGGAAACACGTTCCTTCTTGCCCGAACGAGAGTTGTAGATATAAGAACCTGCTTCAACCTTACCTGAGTAAACACGGAAGAAAGTCAGACGTCCTACATACGGGTCAGTGGCAATCTTGAATGCCAAAGCCGAAGTCTTTTCGTTTTCATCCGGCTTGCGGTCTTCTTCAGCACCGGTAGCCGGGTTGGTACCTACAATGTTCGGAGTGTCCAGCGGAGATGGCAGGAATGCGCACACATAGTCAAGCAAAGTCTGCACACCCTTGTTCTTGAATGAAGAACCGCACAGCATCGGCACGATTTCCATCTTCAAGGTTCCGGCACGCAAGGCACGGAGGATTTCTTCTTCAGTGATTGTGGAAGGATCATCAAAATACTTCTCCATCAGCGCTTCATCAAATTCAGCAACCTTTTCCAGCATCTTGTCTCTCCATTCCTGAGCTTCGTCAATCAAGTTAGCCGGGATGTCATCAACCTCATAGTCAGCGCCCATGGTTTCATCGTGCCAATAAATCGCCTTCATCTTGATCAGATCGACAAGACCCTTGAAGTTTTCCTCAGCACCGATAGGAATTACCACCGGACACGGGTTAGCGCCCAGAATGTCCTTCATCTGGCGGACAACTTCAAAGAAGTCGGCACCCGAACGGTCCATCTTATTGACATAACCGATACGCGGAACATTGTACTTGTCAGCCTGGCGCCATACAGTTTCCGACTGCGGCTCAACGCCGCCGACAGCACAATAAGTAGCCACCGCACCGTCAAGCACACGCAGAGAACGTTCAACCTCAGCAGTAAAGTCAACGTGTCCCGGAGTGTCAATCAAGTTAATTTTATATTTGTTGCCCGCATAAGTCCAGTACGTAGTAGTAGCTGCAGAAGTGATAGTGATACCACGTTCCTGCTCCTGCTCCATCCAGTCCATAGTAGCCGCACCGTCGTGAACTTCACCAATCTTGTGGGTCAAACCGGTGTAGAACAGAATACGTTCTGAAGTTGTCGTCTTACCGGCATCGATGTGAGCCATGATACCGATATTACGGGTCAAATGCAAATCATGTTTAGCCATCTTAAATCCTTATTAAAGTGTTAATTAGAATCTGAAATGAGCGAATGCACGGTTAGCTTCGGCCATACGGTGCATATCCTCTTTACGTTTGAAAGCACCTCCCTGTTCATTGTAAGCGTCAAGGATTTCTGCTGCCAGCTTGTCAGCCATCGACTTGCCTCCACGCTTGCGCGCGAAAGAAATCAAGTTCTTCATGGAGATTGACTCTTTACGTTCGGGACGGATTTCAGTAGGAACCTGGAAAGTCGCTCCACCGATGCGGCGGGACTTAACTTCGATTTGCGGAGTTACGTTTTCCAAAGCCTTTTTCCACACTTCCAATGCTGATTTTTCTTCACCCGGAAGCTTGTTCTCAATCGTTTTCATCGCTCCGTAAAAGATTTCATACGACTTGTTCTTCTTTCCATCATACATCAGATGGTTAACGAACTTGGAAACTCTTACGTCACTGTAAACCGGATCCGGAAGGATCACGCGTTTCTTTGGTTTTGCTTTTCTCATTTTGTTTGATAATAATGTTCAGTTTGGGGCTGCATCATGTTTACTTCAACATCTCCTCCGAGACATTTACTCAACCTTAAAGCTTTTTCCAACAAACCAAAACGGATTAATAAAAAGTTTTGTCTAGGATTGTACTCAGCAAACAATTACTTCTTGCCTTTTCCTGCCGGAGCCTGTCCTGGTTTCGGACGCTTAGCGCCGTATTTGGAACGTCTTTGTGTACGGCCAGCCACACCCGCTGTATCCAATGTACCGCGAACAATGTGATAGCGCACACCCGGAAGGTCTTTCACACGACCGCCGCGAACCAATACGATTGAGTGTTCCTGCAGGTTGTGTCCTTCACCCGGGATGTAAGAGTTCACTTCCTTAGAGTTTGTCAGACGCACACGGGCAACTTTACGCATTGCTGAATTCGGTTTCTTCGGAGTTGTAGTGTAAACACGCACGCAAACGCCACGTCTTTGCGGACATGAATCGAGTGCCGGCGATTTACTCTTCTCAACCAAAACCTTTCTTCCTTTTCTTACTAACTGTTGAATAGTAGGCATTTTGTTTGATTTTTAATTGTTATATATTTTGTTTATTGTTTTTCCAATCCAAGCGAAACTACGCATTTCGGGCTGCAAAATTACAAATAACTTTTTAATAGACAAACTGTTTTATAATAAAAAAGGTCCGACCCGCCGAAAAAAGACGGCAATCGGACCTCAAGCTGATTATTTTATACTTTTTTAAGCCTCTCCCTTGAAATCGCTCAACGGCGGAACAAAAGTTTTGCCGCCCTGCTGCTGTTCGGGCATGCGGATCGTTCCGAAAGTCTTTTCATATTTCGCCACATTGTCCTGCAAGGCAAAGAGAAGGCGCTTGGCATGTTCGGGCGTCATGACGATTCGCGACTGCACGCTGGCTTTAGGCAGACCGGGCATAATGGCCACAAAATCAATGATGAACTCTGATGTAGAATGTGTCAGTATAGCAAGGTTTGCATAGGTTCCCTTTGCAACTTCTTCCTTCAGCTCAATCTGAAGCTGGTTCTTGTTTTCGTTTTCCATGATTATTGTCTTTATAATTGGTTTCAAGTTTGCAGGGACAAATTTAAAGAAAAAGTTAGGATTTCAAAAACGGAGAAAGCAGAAAATTGCAGCGGCAGGGAGCAAAGCACTTGACTTCGCGCGAAAAATTCATTATATTTGCTGAAGACATTCTACGGTTCACGTGCTGGTCTATATGGTTCATACATGCGAACCGTACGGATCACCTATATGGACCATACGGTTCACGTGCTGGACTGTAATATTTTTCAAACAATTCAACCCAAATGCCTATGCCTGCACAGTATGATTTCAGAAAAAAACCTTCTTTCAAGGACCCCGAACAAAGCGAAACGGCGGAAAGCCAAGAAAACGGCAAGAGCTTCTATCCCCAAATAGTTTCGAAAGGGACGTTGTCGTTTCAGGAACTGGCCGAACAGATCTCCAGAGCTTCCAGCTTCAAGACGGGGGATGTGATCGGAATAATGACAGAGATGGAAAGATGGATCTTGCACTACATCTCACAAGGCTACCATGTACAAGTCGGAAACATCGGGTTTGCCTCAGCACGTCTGGAGGCCAAACGCATGGTGACAGATCCGTCCAAACGGAACGCTCAGTCGGTCGAATTCGCTGGAGTAAACTTCAGAGCTTCACGCACATTCAGCAACGGATGCTCAGGCCAGATTGAAAGAGCCAGAAAAGAATGCAGGTTTCAAGAGAGCAGAACCTCCACCGAGGAGTCAAGATGGGAGAAGCTGGAAGCATACCTGAAGTCAAACCCGTCCATCACCCGTACCGAATACGGCGAAATGACCGGCCTGCTGAAATCCAAAGCACTTAGGGATTTGCAGAAATGGGTCAAGGAAAAGAAACTGGGGACAAAGGGGCGTGCTCCGCACAAGATCTTCATCTTGCCGGAATAGCCGGCACCTCTACCCCATCCCATAGAAGACAAGCGCTTGCAAACCTGCTAATGGGCTCTTATAAGTATGCCAAGATTGAAAAAATCTGATGATAAGATATGCGCAACATTCTCACCTTTTTATTTGTTCTCAACAGGAATAATCACTAATTTTGTGGTATTCTAATAGACATGTGTTATGTCAAATGATGCAATCAAACAAGAACTATTGGCGAAGCTAAAGCAGGAGCATTGCTTTTGGTCGTACAATGAGGATTCAATCAAGGATATTCCCGATGATATGCTGATTGAAAAGACCTTGTTGCATCTTGACTTGGATGAAATCAACCAGCTTTTCCTGATTTATCCTTTTAAGAAGATAAAGCAGGTATGGCTGGATTACCTTATCCCGCAAGAGGAATATCTCTACACATTGAACCGCTTCTTTGCTTGGTACTATTTCAAGGCGAAGAAGCCGGATGCCTATATAAAGTCTATGGCTACCCGTCACCTAAATAAGATGCTTGCATGAAAGGTTTAGCACCACACACCCGACAAATCTTTGAAGCGGTTTCTAAATTAGACTGCATCAAGCCCTATCTTTTGGTGGGTGGTACTGCCTTGTCCTTGCAGATAGGTACACGCCAAAGTGAAGATTTGGACTTTATGAAATGGCGGACTTCCAAAACTGAAAAGATGGAAGTGGCATGTTACCAGATAGAGAAAGAGCTTGCCACTGTTGGCGAAATCCAACATAAAGACATTTTGGACATAGACCATGTGGAGTATGTGGTGGCTGGAGTGAAATTCTCCTTTTATGCCTGTCCGAAGTATTCTCCTGTTGATAAGCCTGTGGATTACTTGAATCATGTACGATTGGCTGATGTAAAAGCCATTGGAGCTATGAAGATGGAGGTCATGTTGCGCAGGAGCAACTTCCGTGACTATTATGATATTTACTCCATCCTAAAGTCTGGTGTTTCTATCAATGAACTAATATCTTTAGCTCTTTCCTATTCAGGGCATCGGCTTAAATCCAAGAATCTGCTTGCCATGCTGACCAATGGCAACCGCTTCGCAAGAGATGCACACTTTGAACAGCTTGCACCTGTGTATGCTGTCACTGCCCAAGAAATAGAAGACTATATCAAGTCGTGTTTGAGATAGTTTCATAAATTAGATTTTTTCTGAATCACCCTATAAAAATGGACTTGCTTCTAAAAAGTCCTCATTCCTCTTGTCTAATTTTCAATTTATCTTATTTCATCTTTTAAGAGTGTCAGAAAGAAATATTGGACACCCCTGAACAGGAAATATGGGTTATCCGACGTTATAACAGATATATACGTGAGCACATGACAAAAGTCGCTAAACTCATAGGATTGGAACAAACACCATCACCAACATGGGCAAGACATAGCTTTGCTACCAATCTCAATAATTCAGGTGTCGTACCTTATAAATATATAAGCGACAGCATGGGGCATAGTGGTGGCAGTGACATCACTTCCAACTATATAGGTGCCTATCCTCTTGCGAAGATGTTGGAGTACAATTATTATTTGCTTAATGAGAAGCCTAAAGAAACTGCCCCAGTTGTAGATAAGAAAGCTTTGTTGGAGATGCTGAAGGGCTTAAGCGAAGAGGAGAGGATGGAGTTGATGGTTGATTTATCTAACTGATGCAACCTTTACCGCAAGAATACCAAGCAGAATGCCGCAAAAATACGGAATAAAATACAGCAAAAATACCGAATGAAATGCCGCAAAAAAGTGGATTTAATTACCACAAAAAACACGAATTGGCAATACAATTCGCAGAAAATGTGTATCTTTGCCATTGAAAAATATATTATATGAATTATTATAAAAGAACAGCCGATGCCCTGCTGCAAGATTTACTGGATGCATTTGGGGCAGTATTGATAGAAGGTCCCAAATGGTGCGGTAAAACCACTACGGCATCTCAACTTGCCAATAGCATCTTGAGAATGCAAGACCCAAGTATGCGTGAGGAGTATTTAGCCACAGCTAAAACTAAGCCGTCCATTCTGTTAAAAGGAGATACGCCTCGTCTTATTGATGAGTGGCAAGATGCTCCAATGTTGTGGGATGCGGTACGAACAACTGTTGATGACCGACAAATTCCCGGACAATTTATACTCACTGGTTCCAATGCTGTTGACAAATCTCAAATACATCATTCCGGAGCTGGTCGTATTGCCCGGTTGCGTATGTTGCCTATGAGCTTGTGGGAGTCGCAAGAATCTACGGGCGAAGTTTCATTGAAAGAACTTTTCAACAATCCTGATTATGATATTGACGGTAAAATGTCTAAGATGACCGTTGAAGACTTAATCTTTGCCGCATCCCGAGGTGGATGGCCGGCTTCTTTGTTGGCTCGTACTCCAAAAGCTCAATTACTCGTGGCAAAGAACTATGTTCAAACCATTTGTTCTGACGATGTTTCCGGTATTGATGGGAAAAAAAGAGATGCCAAACTGACCAGCATGATACTTCGGGCCTATGCCAGGAATGTTTCGACATTGGTCAAGAAAAAATCTCTTTTGGATGATGTAACCTCGTCTGGCGAAGTAAGTTGCCACGTAGATACATTTGATGATTATGTTTCGGCTTTAGAAAAACTATTTGTTATCCAGAACATAAGTGCATGGTGTCCTGCCATAAGAAGCAAGACCGCTATCAGAAGCAGTGTAAAACGATGCTTCTGTGACCCTTCTATACCGATTGCCCTTTTGGGACTATCTCCCGAATCATTAAGTATGCAGCTTAGGACGTTTGGATTTATCTTTGAGCAGATGTGTATTCGTGACCTAAAGGCATACACCATTGATTTGAACAGTCATGTATCTTACTACCATGACCGATACGACTTGGAAGCGGACATAGTGCTGCATTTGGAAGATGGACGTTATGCTCTCATTGAGTGCAAACTTGGTAGTAGCGAAATTGATGAAGGAGCTAAACACTTACTCGAACTCAAAAGGCTGATACAGGAGCACAACAAAACGGAGAAGCAGGTGCCTATTCGGGAGCCAGACTTGCTTATTGTGATGACGGGTGGGACAATGGCATACTCCCGTCCCGATGGAGTTAAAGTGATTCCTTTGGCATGTCTCAAAGATTAACCATTTAGCAAAACTGTTTATATGGATGATGATATGAAGGAACTTCACCATGATAACTATCCCAGTCAATCGGAAATGCAGGAATGGCTTGAAGCGAATCGAGAAATCTATACAGACTTTAAGAGTAAGATTCAATCAATCTTAAAGAACCTGTTGTGCGATAACCACAGTAAACAGATAGATGATGAGACAAACAAGTTACAAAGCATAATTCTGGAGATAATGACCACAGAAGAAGGGGTTGCTACCGATGAGTTGATTGACAAATTCTCCAATGCCATAAAAGATGGGAATGTGTCTGCTTGCTGCTTGTATTGCTATTTGGAACTGGACAATGGACTTAAGGAAATAGAATATGCCATGACCAAATTTGAGCAATCAGAGGATGCAAAATACATTAAAGAAGGCATTCATGCCTATTGGGAGGATAAGAAACGTGAAACTCAAGAAGCAGTTAACAAGGATTTGAATTTGCTCAGTCTGCGTCGCTAGCACTATGAACACCCCGGAGACTATCAAGAATTTACAAATCTTTTTGCCAAAGCATACGAAGGTGATATGACTTTCATTCTTAAAGGCATGTCTTACTTGGCAGAAATGCTGTCTCTCAATGGGATTAAGGGCATTACAGAATTACTTGAAAGTCTTTGTCCTGGGACTGAAAGCTACAATAAAGCTCAATTTGGAAGCAATTACCAGCAAGTTCATGAGAAACTGACAGCCTTGTTTGCTTCTACATTTAATCAAGAGGTTACGAAACAAAAACTCCTGCATAACAATCCTTTCATGTGTAGTACGTTCTACTGGATGATATTTGACGATGGTTTTGTGAAGATGGGAGATTTACTCTCCAAAACAATGATGGGAGAAAACTCGTCTGTCTGGCAGAAAGGTTTTGGTGGGCAATTTATACGCTCTTTAATGCTTACCAGTTTTGACAAAGCGGCTTATACCAAAGGGGCATGGAAAGCTATGGGTAAAAATGGTGCGGCAAAAGAGGTGGTCAGTTCCACCTTACAGGCATCTAAAGGTCGCCGTGGACGCAAGCAAGTCTGTGTCCTGCTTGAAGAAATGCTTATACAACCTTATGCGGAACTTCTTACCAATGGGATAGAAACAATACTCACCGAATGGATGGAAACGAATGCTACAGACTCCGTTCTTGCCTATATTTTTGCTGCGTTGACTAATGGCGGTTTGCTTAATGACTCTTACAATTACCGAACTTTTCATACTGCCATTTTGGAGAGGTTCCCATCCCTTGGATTCAAATTTGGTTTTGATTGGGCAGAAGCTCTTTATAGTGCCATTATCAATGAACATGGCGACTATAGCTATAATTTGAACTTATCAGAAAAAACTATTCAAACAGGAAGGGAACAAGCGAAGTTGATGGGCATAAGACTGCGTACCTTGCTTTCCCCCAATGTATATTGATTCTATCATAAACGCTTGATTAGTTAAAAAGAAACGCTATCCTGTTAAAAGCACCTCGGCAGAAATCAACACGATTTTTACCGAGGTGCTTTCTTTGTGTTCTATAATAATTTCGCGGCATAATCATCTAAACAATATATTATGCAAGGAAATTTTATCATGTTACAGAAGGATGACCTCAAGCAGGTTGTTTCCGAATTAGTGGAAGAGTTGGTAGGAAAGAAATCCCAGCCCGATTTGACTTCAGAAGAGAGTGACGAATACTATACGCGCGACCAAGTATGCGAACGGCTCCACATCACCTACACCACTTTGTGGCGTATGCAGAAAGAGGGTACAATCATCGTTCACAAGTTAGGTGGACGCAACCTTTACTCAAAAAGGGAGATTACTTCACTTGTGAAATCGAAAGTTCAGGGTCCTGGATGTAGTGAATTGAATGTATAATCCCAAGAGGAGCAATATGGAAGAATTATATATTCGAGTAGGTACTACAATATATAAGGTAGTGCAGCAGCCTTTGGTCGATGGTACAACTATCACCCGCCGGATTCAATGGAGCTTTGGCACTATCCGGCAGGACTATGGAAAGAACAATATTCCTCCCATCACAAAGTATAATGGCTTTTGTACAGTACCGAGTCATATTAACTATCAAAAAGAGGTTGCAGGTTTCTATAACCTTTACGAGCCAATAACCCATATTCCTGTGGAGGGCGATTTCAAGCATATCCGCTCGTTGGTGGAACATATTTTTGGTGAGCAATATGAGTTGGGAATGGACTATCTTCAACTGCTATACCTAAAGCCCACGCAGAAGCTGCCGATACTTCTGTTGGTTTCGGAAGAACGGAATACAGGCAAGAGTACATTCCTGAACTTCTTGAAAGCATTGTTTCAGGATAATGTTACTTTCAATACGAATGAGGACTTTCGTAGTCAGTTCAATGCCGATTGGGCAGGCAAACTGATGATAGTTGTGGATGAAGTGCTGCTCAACCGCCGTGAGGATAGCGAACGGTTGAAGAATCTTAGCACAGCCCATTCCTATAAAATGGAATCCAAAGGGAAAGACCGTTATGAAGTGCAGTTCTTCGCTAAGTTCGTGCTGTGTTCCAATAACGAGAATTTCCCCGTTTACATTGAGCCGGAGGAAACACGTTATTGGGTGAGAAAGGTTAGCAGATTGGAAAAGGATGATACTTCGTTTCTACAGAAATTGAAAAACGAAATCCCAGCATTTCTGCACTATCTGTTGCATCGTGACTTGACAACCAAAGAAGAAAGTCGAATGTGGTTTTCGCCGTCACTCATACGCACGGATGCATTGGAGAAAATCATCCGCTGCAACCGGAGCCGCATAGAACTTGACATGGCTGAACTGCTGCTCGACATCATGGACTGCATGCAGGTAGATGTGGTGGATTTCTGCATCAACGACCTATTGGCGTTATTCAACTATTCAATGGTAAAGGTGGAACGCCACCAGGTGAGGAATGTCCTGCAACAGTGTTGGAAACTGGAGCCTGCTCCCAATGCGCTATCTTATTCCACTTACCAAATGTCCGTGTTGCCGGGACAGAAGTATTCTGCATCACCCAAGAAAGTGGGTCGATTTTACACCGTCACCCGAGAAATTCTGAAAGACTACCGTTGAGTTTGTTGAATTTGATGAAATATAGGGAGAAACGTATGAGCAAGGCTTATATGATTCAACAATAGTCTCAACAGTTTTCAACAGAAAATGCTGGCCAAAAAGAAAAATAGAATCCTAAACCGTTGAATGCGATTTTTATTTTCCCTTTTGTCGGTACTCTCTCAACAAAGTCAACAAAATCAACGAGAAATAAACAATCACAAGACTCTTAAAATAACAGTCACATGAAGAAAGAAGATTTAATACCAATTATCGCGCGGCACAATCCTCTCTTGGCAAATGCGGTCAGCCGAATGGTTGACTACATCCAAGACCGATGGGCGGCACCGTACCCATCTAAGGAACAGACGGAAGCAGTGAACGCCTACCTCCGTTCCGTCCATGCGGACGGCGACGGCACGATGAGCGAGAACAACATCGCCCACCGTAGGATTGCCACACAGGTGATAACCATTAACGCAATCCGTGTGCTTGACCATGACCAGCTCGGCCGTTTGCAAGATGTGCTGAGCCACATAGCGGCGGATAAGGAATACCACATGCCGGAACACGGGTATGGCATGGGCAGGTAGCTGACCAGTGTAACACCTATAAATATCATAGACTATGTGCAAGAACGAACAGACCATACATTACTGCACCATCCTTTCCGCTAGGCAGTGGGATTTCCTTTTGAACGTCAGAGCCGCCATTGACAGGCAGAAGTGCCTACATAGGTTGATGGCCGCAGCCGTGCGAACAAAGACCGTCCTCCGTATCAAGGGCGTTGAGATTGCCTTGGAGGTGGGACAGGCGACAGCTTCCGATGTAGAACTGGCGGAGTATATGGGCTGCAACCGAAAGACCATCGGAAAGCTCATTGACAGCTTCAACAAGCTCGGTATGCTGACCACCCGAACCAACAACCGCACTTCCATACACACCCTGCATTTCCTGACAGGATGGTATGTGGATGGTGTTCTGTTGACCAATCCCCATTATGTCAAGCCTGCGGCAGTTCCCAAAGGACAGACAGGCGGAGTACGGACACCATACTCTCATGATATGCCATTGGAGGATAAGCCGTGTGCCATGCCGGACGATTGCCAATGCCCAAGGCAGGACGTGGACAGCACGGCAGACGGAGCAGCCGCCCTTTCTTCTTCCCTTTGTTCGCCTGTGGTTTCTGACAGTTCGGAGAGCAGGACGGATGCGGAGGACAAAGCCGACAGTTCAAATGCCGGAGAACAACAACGGGCAGCATGGCAATAACCCCGTAGAAAGCCCGAAAGAGACGCAGGACGGCACGATTGGACGGTGTGGACGACCCGACATAGCCGAGAGGAACTGACGGGCGCACAGCGCAGGATCTCAGCGGTACTCCGTTGGCGTGGCCTGACTGACTGGGCTTGCCCAGATATAGCCCACTATAACTTCTCCGCTGCGCTCCGAAGTTGTGGGCTCTCCCGAGGGACTTAGGACGCTGCCCTAAGAACCCGGCAAGGACTTTCAGCCCTGTGCAACCCGACCAAAGAGTGACCCCCTCTTTGGAAACTCCGCTTAGTGGCTTCCACCCCTAAGAACCCGGAGCAGGAAGTGACCCTCTCCCTGCACCCACCGATTAAGGCTCTGCCCTAATAACCCGAAGTGAAACCCAAAATACAGAAAGCTTATGGCACAGAAGACATCCATCAACATCAAGCCGTGCAACATCGGCAGCAGCGAGGCGCACAACAGGCGGACAGCGGAATATCTCGCCAATATCCGCAAGGAGAAGTTCTACATCCGTACCGACCTCATGGCAGGAAACGAGACATGGGTATCACCTGATTTCGGCGAAACCACGCTCACCGAGCGTTACAATTTGATAGCCGCAATGGTCAAGGAAAAGACAGGTCGGGCGATGCAGACCAAAGACCGGGAACGGGTGAACAAAAAGACAGGAAAGGTGACCATCGTCCGTGGCAGCACTCCGCTCAAGGAGGGCGTGGTCGTCATCAAGGACGATACCACGATGGAGCAGTTGCGGAAGTTCTGTGAGGTGTGTAAGCAGCGTTGGGGAATCACAGCTTTACAAATCTTCATCCACCGTGACGAGGGACATTACGGCACTCCCGGAGATACCGCCACATGGAAGCCAAATCTTCACGCCCATATCGTATGGGACTGGATGACCCACGATACGGGAAAGTCCTGCAAGCTGGACGAGAAAGCCATGAGCGAGATGCAGACCGTTTTGGCTGAGTGTCTGGAAATGGAAAGGGGCACCTCAAAGGAGCAGACGGGAAAGGAGCATCTTGAACGCGCTGACTTCATTCTTGCCAAGCAGAAGCAGGAAGCCGAACAGGTAAAGGCGGAAAAGGAAGCAGCCGAAGCCGACAGGGATGCTGCGATCCGTGAGACGAACAATGCCAAATCCGAACATGAAAAACTACAAATCGGGAACGAAGAGAAGCAGCGGCGCAGTGAGGAACTTGACAGCGAAATCGCCGAAAAGGAGGAACGTGCGCGAGAGGTTGACAGGGAGAATACGGACAGCATAAAGTCCGGCATCGCCAACTTTTTCGGCAAGGGCAAGTACGCAGCCATCGAGCAGGAGAACGAGAGATTGAAAGCCGAGAACGAGCATATCAAAGAATCGTTCCCCGATGCCGTCAGGAAAGAGGTGGCGAAGCGGACTAAAGCACTGACCGAGGCAAAGCGGGCGGTCGAACTGGAGCGTGACAGTGCTATGGCAATCGCTGACAGCTTTGAATCCGAGAGGGACACGGCACTGCGGCAGCTCCGGGAGCAGAAGACCGGGGAGCAGCATCGCATCAGCATGGCGGTAAGCCGAGCCACAGCGGAGAAGGACAAGACCATCCGCCTGCTGCAAAGTGCGCTGAAAGCAAGCAGGCATATCCTCAGCCTGTTTGCGGATATGCTCTACAAGGCCAACGAAGTATTCAGGCGAGCCATAGATGCGATTATCCATTTCGGTACGGAGCAGCACAAGTCCGTCTTTTCCCCCTCCGAAGCCGCTGACATCAAGAGCGTGATGCAGGAATATGGGGAAACGCCCGAACAGCATTCTGCTGTCGGCGCATGGCTTTGTGACTATGCGGAGAGCCGACAGCCTTTTGACGAAATAAAACATCGCCATACACTCAAAGAGGTTGGCGATGTAGCAGAGGGACGGTATGATTGGAAAATTGAACGAGAAGAGAGAAACCTTGGCCTATAATTTATTTTCCTAAAAGCGCGTTTGTTTCTACAACAGTGCTATGAGTTGTTTTCATTGTCACTCGCCTTAGTGACAAAATCGATTTGAATATTTCAAAAAAAACGAGAAGAAATATACCATTATCAAATATTGTATTATCTTAGTATCTAAAGCAATAGTATGATGCTCTTGCTATTAATCATCTAAATCATATTTATATGAAAGAAAACAGTTTTCAAATGTGTATAGATTGTGCTCATAAACAATCTAACCCTCAATTACCCGAGGGTATGTATTATTGTCCTTATGTACAAGATATTTTTCCTAATGGTATTATACATTATAGCACAGATGCTATAGAATGTGTTCGAAATGGTGTTTTTAGAGAAAAAGAATCTCAAGAAGATGAGCGCCCACAATAACTAAAAATGGAACTAATAACTAATTGGGATCAACAATTGATTTATGATAAGAGACTGGTTCAAATTTGAACAGTCTCTTATTACACTATAAGTGACATTGTTGCCAGTAACAAACTATTCATACTTAGGAACGCATTATATTCTTCCTCCTTGTAGTCTAGCCTGTAAATCGCCAAGGATTATTTGAAGTAATTGAGTAATTACAGAACCATTATTCAATAGCGCAAACGGATTGTCACTACATAACTTAGATATCAGTTCGTCTGTATTTTCCTTTATTTTTGCTATAAACATATGATACGGTAACATATTCTCACCTTCAACCCATACTTCCTCATCTCTTCCGAACTTATACTTTTGCCAAATATAATAAAGAGGATATTTGTAACTATTGAATGTAGACTCAATATGCTTTGCAACCTGTTGTACTCCACGGCTATAAGCCTGTGAAACTATAGCACTTTTAATACGTTCAATAGAATGAATTAAGTGGTACAATTCGTCTCTTGTAAATGGAGCATCATCTTTAGGAGGAAAGGTCTTTCTTATGTTGTTTGTACTGATATAACTCAAAACGAAATTTTCCATTAGGCGAGACCCCGCGCCTATACTTATATTACGCTTTACAGCTTCAATCATTTTATCACATTCCTCCTCTCCCAACATTTTTCTTGTAAAAGAATCGTCAAATGCGAATTCAATATATTCATCTATTTTCTCTTTAGCAATCACAGCACAGTTATACGCATGAAGAAAATTGCCCATCAAATAGTTGCAGGAAGCCATTCCAATTATAATTTTAATTTTTAATGGTGTAATCTCCGACTCCAATTTATTAGCTTCAATTAGAATTTGAAGCGCACGTACAATATTCCAAGCTTCTTCACTGTTACGTAATGCATCATTTCTCTGAATGAGTGCAGATGCTTGTTCAAATAGTTTTTCAGAAGTCATTGTTATTGAGTTTAATTGATAAGTTTAAATATCCCAGAGAACTCTACAAGCCGTAGAGGATTAGGTGTAGCAAAACGGAGAATTCCATTTTGAGGAAAGATGTTGCAGACAATAGGCTTTGATGAAACTCCATTAGTATTATCTATGGGACGGAGCCTACCATACTGCACTCTGTCTTCAAGTAAATCCTCGGAAGAAGTAGCAAGTGAAAACTTATCATCAATGTAAGTTGGATTATTTATTATTCTAAACCTCATCCCTATGTATATTGAATGCTCCGTGAATATATATGTATTGCATGTTTCATGCTGGATACAACATCCACTCTCATAAATTTCATAACTTGTTGCATTAAATTCGAAAGATTTATGCAAGATTGATTTCAGTAAATCGCCAGTATTATTAAAATGCAAATTGCCAGAAAGCAAGTTCTTCAGTAGATGACGATAGGCAATTAACATTTTCTCTAATATCTTTTCAGAATTTGGAATAACTCCATAAAAATTAAACGGATTTTCAGCGGTATAGCCTGTTATCATTTTATTCAAAGTGTCTATTGTATCTACTTTAAAAGCCCGATAATACAATAAAGGAGTTGTTGGAAGCGAAATGTCCTCAATCTTACCAAATCCATAATGTTCCCAAATTGCCATTAGTGGGTATTTTAAACTCTGATAACCTTTCAGTATCTGTAGAGATTGTGCTGAAGGATATTTTGAAGATGCTTTGTGAAACACTTCCATTATTAGAGTATCTACGGTAGCACATAAATCGTGAAATTCTTCCTTTGAATAAGGAAAACCATCTAAGATAAGTTTGTTCATATTCCCATAACCCTTCCAGTTCCCAAAGGACTTTTAATTATACGTTAAAGCGTGGAACTGCATGCCACACTTCTTAATGTACAGGCCCTGAGAAAACCTTTGGAAACAGATGTGGGAATAACAGCCCCACGCATATGCGTGGAGACCATTATATCATCTTTTGTTTCCATTGTTTGAAGGTTCTCAGGCTTCGTACATACAAGAAGAAGACATAACACCTCTTTTTTTAACATGTCTTGGAAAGAGTTACCTCCATCCAATTGCAAAGTTACAATTCTCCCTTGATAATCATCTGTGTTTTATCGATTTTTTCATTCAAAGCATGAAAATAGATTGTAAAATGATGCTTGAAAGAGTTTTTTAGCCAAAAATGAGCATCCCATTCCGCAATATCAAGTCCGCAATAGGATAAAAACCATAAAAATTATCTGCAATTCTATGAAATCTCAAAAGGTCACTTTCACAAAGTTTTGCTTCAAAAAGGTCACCTGAGGGTCACCAATAAAAGAAAAAGCACCTACAAAATATTTGTAAGTGCTTGATTCTTAGTGTGGACCAGCCAGGGCTTGAACCTGGGACCTCCAGATTATGAGTCTGTTGCTCTAACCAACTGAGCTACAAGTCCGACATTTTGAATGTGTTTCAAAACTGCTGCAAAAGTAAGCCTTTCATCTGAAAACTGCAATAGTTTGCGCAAAAAAAATAATAAAAAAAGCATTTTAATCATTCTTCTTTCAAGATATATTGTAAATTTGCGCCACTAATGTTTAATTTTCAGATATATGTCATCAAAATCTAACGAACCGCATCTTACGGGACTTACTGATCAGGAAGTTCTCAAAAGCCGCGAACAGCATGGAGTGAATCTGCTGACTCCCCCCAAACGTCCTTCTATCTGGAAACTTTACCTCGAAAAATTTCAGGACCCTGTCATTCGGGTGCTGCTTGTGGCCGCTGTTTTCTCTCTGATCATTTCTATCATTGAAAACGAATACGCTGAAACAATCGGCATCTTTTTTGCCATCTTCCTGGCAACCGGAATCGGATTCTATTTTGAATATGATGCCAATAAAAAGTTTGACTTGCTGAATGCCGTAGGAGAAGAAACTCCAGTAACGGTCATCCGGAACGGGAAAGTCCATGAAATACCACGCAAAGATGTAGTGGTGGGAGATATCGTTATCCTAAACACGGGAGAGGAAGTGCCTGCCGACGGAACGCTTATAGAGGCGGTTTCTCTCCAGGTAAACGAATCTAGTCTGACAGGAGAGCTGATGGTAAATAAAACCACAGACGAAGCTCATTTCGATGAAGAAGCGACTTATCCTTCCAATACGGTCATGCGCGGTACAACAATAACGGACGGGCATGGAATCATGCGGGTAAACCGCGTAGGCGACGCAACAGAAATCGGCAAAGTCGCACGTCAGGCAACCGAACAGAGCCAGGAACAGACTCCGCTGAACATCCAGTTGAGCAAGCTGGCCAACCTCATCGGCAAAGTAGGATTCACGATCGCTGCCCTTACATTTATTATATTTACAGGAAAAGATCTCTATGCCTACCTCAACGCAAATGTTGTAAGCGACTGGCACCAATGGCTGGATATTGCGCGCATCGTACTGAAATATTTCATGATGGCAGTTACACTGATTGTTGTAGCCGTGCCCGAAGGACTCCCGATGAGCGTTACACTGAGTCTGGCTTTGAACATGCGCCGCATGCTGAAAACAAACAATCTGGTGCGTAAAATGCACGCTTGCGAAACAATGGGTGCCATTACCGTCATCTGCACAGACAAGACCGGCACACTGACACAAAACCTGATGCAAGTATACGAAGCCAAACTTGACGAAAGCAACCCGGACCTGATAGCCGAAGGTATTGCCGCCAACTCTACGGCCTTCCTTGAGGAAAAAGGCGAAGGGGAAAAGCCGTCAGGTGTAGGAAATCCCACAGAAGTAGCTTTGCTGCTTTGGCTGAACGGAAAAGGAAAGGACTATGTGAAGTTACGTGAAAACGCAAAAGTTGTCAACCAGTTGACATTCTCCACCGAACGCAAATACATGGCAACCTTAGTTGACTCCCCAATCCAGGGAAAGCGCATATTATATATAAAAGGTGCGCCCGAAATCGTAATGGGGAAATGCAGCCTTAGCAAAGAAGATATAGCAAAAAACAACGAACAGCTGCTTGCCTACCAAAACAAGGCTATGCGTACATTGGGACTTGCATATAAATATGTAGGGAATAATGAGTCAAACGACTGTGCCGAACTGGTTAATCAGGGAGGAATGACTTTCTTGGGAATTTTTGCCATCAGCGATCCTATCCGTCCGGACGTTCCTGACGCAGTCAAACGCTGCCAGTCAGCCGGAATAGGCATCAAGATCGTTACCGGTGACACTCCGGGAACAGCGACAGAGATTGCACGCCAGATCGGCCTGTGGAAACCGGAAGATACCGAACGCAACCGAATCACAGGAGTAGAATTTGAAGCGCTGACTGATGAAGAAGCTCTCGAGCGCGTACTCGACTTGAAAGTAATGAGCCGTGCCCGTCCGATGGACAAACAGCGTCTGGTCCAGCTGCTCCAGAAGAAAGGGGCCGTAGTTGCCGTAACCGGCGACGGGACAAACGATGCGCCGGCATTGAATCATGCACAGGTAGGCCTGTCTATGGGAACAGGAACGTCAGTAGCCAAAGAAGCCAGCGACATCACCCTGCTCGACGATTCGTTCAACAGCATCGCGACAGCCGTCATGTGGGGACGTTCGCTCTACAAGAACATCCAACGTTTCATCGTGTTCCAGCTCACCATCAATGTGGTAGCCTTGCTGAGCGTACTGTTTGGAGCCTTCTTCGGGACATCACTCCCGCTGACTGTCACCCAAATGCTTTGGGTAAACTTGATTATGGACACATTTGCGGCCATGGCTTTAGCATCAATCTCGCCAAGCATGGATGTTATGAACGAAAAGCCTCGCAAACGGACAGACTTCATCATCACCCCTGTCATGCGGAACAACATTTTCGGCGTCGGCCTGGGATTCCTCGTCATTCTGATGGGCATTCTCTATTACTTCAAGACACTGCCGGGAGGAGTTCTGCCGAATGGAGAAATGGATGTTCATTACTTGACCATCTTCTTCACAATCTTCGTAATGCTCCAGTTCTGGAATCTGTTTAATGCAAGTGTATTCGGAACAAGCCACTCGATATTCCGCGATGCAAGCCATGCTTTAGGAATGCTCGGCGTTGCGCTGATTATCCTGATCGGACAGTTCATCATCGTCACTTTCGGCGGAAAAGTGTTCCGAACCGAACCGCTTTCGCTGAACGAATGGCTGTATATCATAGGCGGCACATCATTTGTTTTATGGATTGGAGAAATAGCAAGAGGTATCAAACGACTGAAAAAAAACTGAAGACACCGTGAATCCACAAATTCATAACATCATCTTTGACTGGGGAGGCGTACTGATTGACCTCAACACAGAAGGTTGCATCCAAGCTTTCGAACGGCTGGGAGCCGATGTCAAGACACTGCTCACGGGCACAAACGAGCTGGGAGTATTCAGCGCATACGAATCCGGTGCGCTGGATACCGCCGGCTTCCATCAGGAAATCCGCCGGATCATCGGGAAGGAAGTAGCAGACGAAGACATCGACAAAGCATGGAATACCCAATTAAAGTCTATTCCCCCTGAAAAGTTAGAACTGCTGCTGGAACTTGGTTCGCATTATAACCTATACCTGCTGAGCAACACGAACGAACTGCACTGGCTCTGCGGGGCAAAAGCCTTCAACTACAATGGATACAAAGTGGAGGACTACTTTAAACACATATTTCTGTCTTTCCGGATGCATTTGGCCAAACCGGATCCTCAGATATTCATCGCAGCGCTCAAGGAAGCCGGACTAAAAGCCGATGAAACTCTCTTCATCGATGATTCTGAGGCAAACTGCCAGGCAGCATCTTCAGCCGGCCTCCATACTTTTCATTATATCCCGGGCGGTGACCTCCGTGCAGTATTCTTTTGAGCCGAGCATCCTAAACCACCGATAATTATCAAACGGAAAAATGATTCTGACAGACAGTACCAACCACAAACTTCCTCCATGCGTCGCCACGATCGGATGCTTTGACGGAGTTCACCGAGGACATCGCTATCTGATCCGCCAGGTTTCCGAAACAGCCAAAAGAGAAGGTTTATGTTCGGCACTGATTACATTTCCTGTACACCCAAGACAGGTTATGCATGCAGACTATCAGCCCCAGCTTTTATCTTGCCTGAAACAAAAAGAAGAGCTGCTGTCTTTTACAAGTGCCGACTATTGCCTGATGCTTCCATTCACAGAAGCACTTTCCCAACTGACAGCCTATGAATTCATGCGGCTGCTCCATGAAGAATATCATGTGCAAACATTGATCATCGGATATGATCATCGCTTCGGACACAACCGGAGCGAAGGATTCGAGAATTATTGCAAATACGGCAAAGAACTTGGCATGGAAGTCGTACAGGCAAAAGCATTGACTGAGGACGGACAAAGCATCAGCTCTACCCTGATACGGGAACTGCTGAAAAAAGGGGATGTTAAAAAGGCTAACCAATATTTAGGATATTCCTATTATATAAGCGGGACTGTCATCGACGGATATAAAGTTGGGCGCAAGCTGGGATTCCCAACGGCCAATCTGAAGCCTTCATGCGCAGAAAAGCTGATTCCTGAAACCGGAGTATATGCTGTCTACGCATATATAGGCAATGACACATACCCCGGCATGCTGAACATCGGCTACCGTCCGACACTCAACAACGGAAAAGACATGAGCATCGAGGTACATCTCATAGACTTCAACGATGACATTTATTACAAAGAAATGAAAATAGAATTTGTGAGCCGCATACGACCGGAAATGAAGTTTGAAGACATCAACGCATTGACTGCACAATTGAACAAAGACAAAGCAGCCATTGCCCGGCTGCTCGCTTCCCGATGAAATACAAAAGCCGGAACTACCCTACTTTCACAACAATTCCGGCCATTGTCAATCCATATTCATGTGCTAGCAACCTTCCTTCCCTACTCACATTGGCTTGATAGAAACAGCCACTCCACCGCTTGGAGCAAGGCGCTGTTTCAGCACCGTCTTGCTATTCACTTTCTTCGAGAAGATTACATAATCTTTAGGGGTTGTCCTCCAGTCCGCTTTCTCCCCATCTGCATAAATAACGGCCCGATAATTCTTTCCCCGGGGCAAAAAGCTCAAATCAATTGTAGCTTCCCTGCTGTTTTCATCAGTGATTCCCCCGACATACCATTCATCTTTCCCTTTAGCCTTCCGCGCAATGGTTATATAGTCACCGGGCTCCGCTTCCAGAATATACGTATCATCCCAATCAACCGCTACATCTTTTATAAACTGAAAAGCATCCGGATATTTCTCATAATTTGTATATAAGTCTGCTGCCATCTGGAGCGGACTGTACATCGTTACATAAAGAGCAAGCTGTTTCACAAGCGTTGTACTAAGCTTTGCCTTATTCGAACCATAAACCGACAAATCTCCTTCAAAAATTCCCGGCGTATAGTCCATCGGGCCACCCATCAGCCGTGTAAAAGGCAAGATTGTCGTATGGTCCGGACGATTGCCTTTAAATGATTCGAACTCTGTACCGCGTGCCGACTCCTGCGCTATCCAGTTCGGATAAGTACGGCATAATCCGGTTGGGCGTACAGCCTCATGCGAATTAACCATCGCTTTATATTTTGCGGCCATCTTGACAACCCTCAGATAATGGTTTACCATCCACTGCCCGTCGTGATGTTCACTGCGGGGGATAATAGGGCCCACATATCCTGTTTTAACCGCATCATATCCGTGTTCAGACATAAACCGGAACGCATCTTCCATCTGCCGCTCATAATCACAGACAGATGAAGTCGTTTCATGGTGCATAATGATTTTCACCTTCTTTTCCGCCGCATAACGCTGCAGCTCACTTACATCAAAATCCGGATACGGCCGGGTAAAACTGTATATATGCTCTTTCACATAAGCAAAATTCGCTTCCCATCCTTCATTCCATCCCTCTACCAGCACGGCATCAAACCCGTTTCGGGATGCGAAGTCAATATATTCTTTTACATGCGCTGTATTGGCGGCATGTGTTCCATTAGGCATTTCTTTGGTATAATCGGTCTTTCCGATAACTATGTCCTGATTCTTCGTATAGGCCCACGTCGAGCCTTGCCCTGTAAAATACTCCCACCACACGCCTACGTATTTAACGGGATGTATCCAGGAAGTGTCTTCCAGTTTGCAGGGTTCATTCAGATTCAAAATCAGGTTGGATGCCAAAATATCTCGTGCATCATCACTCACGACGATTGTCCGCCACGGAGTAACATTGCCGGTTTGCATGAATCCTTTGGCTCCGTTCTTGTCGGGAGTAAGATGGGCACTTAGGCAAAATGACTTGTCATCCAAATTCAATTGCATCGCCGGATAATCAACTAGCGCCGCCTCGTGTATATTAATATACAGTCCGTCCGCAGATTTCAGCATAAGCGGTGTCTGCACAGCCAGATCAGGCGTAAAACTTTTGACCGCCAAAGGCTCCTGCCTTACGCTGTCTGTCAAAAAGGCAACTTCCGATAAAAGAGAAGTTGTAGTAGGATATTCGTTCGTATCATAGTCACCCGGAAGCCAGAATGCCTTATGGTCACCGGTCAAGCGAAACTCCGTAACCTCCTCTTTCAACGTAAAGTTGCGCAAATCCTCTTGCACAGGAAATTCATAACGGAAACCCAGTCCGTCATCAAAAAGACGGAAACGGATATTCAGCAGCCAGCCGGTATCTTTCTGGCGCAAAGCAACAAACAGCTCCTTATGATGATCCCGGATATCACGGTATTGCCCCAATACCGGATGCCAGACCGTATCTGCCTCGCCCGTCCGCTCTTCAATTTGCTCAAAGTCTTTGCAAAACACAAATTCAGGACTGACGAGGAAGCCCATTCGGCTCTCTTTAATAACCTCCCGTCCTTTATATTGAAGAGAATAGACAGGAGTTCCGTCAGACAAAAGACGAAAATCCAACGACACATTACCATCCGGGGAAGTCAAAACCTGCGCCTTTATGGTTCCCCAGACAGCGAAGCATAACAAGATACATACTGATACAAAACGTTTCATCTGTGTAAATGATTTTATGATTAACATTAGCCTGTTCAATTCTTCAAGCCGAAACAAAGCAAGCTTCAAGACAGCCTCTATCTATAGAACAGTTCAAAAGCATATTACACTACATCCCGACCAGCAAACGTCTGCTTATTTATCGTTTTTTATGTTTTCGGCCAATGCGGACAAAATGAAAAAAGAACAATAAAACGGCCAGCCACAATCCGCTAAGCACTGCCAGACAGCGCACCAGCATCTTGCCGCCATCATTTCCGTAAAACCTACAGAATATGCACGAACAGCCATTTCCTGCATGTGAAAAATAAACCACAAGCATCCATGCAGTCACAACAAGCAAAACAACGATTCCCCATGAAAGCCACAGCCTGCAGCCTCGGCCTGCTACTGCTGTCTTATGCACCAATTTTACCATATTTCCAGAATTTGAACAAAGCTACTCCGGAGAAAGCAGTCCGTCAATACCTACTTATTGGTATACTGCCACATAAAATACTAATAAATAAGGATAAAACGGCAAACAAAATATCTGATATATCAAGAATTATCAGTAACTTTGCGCCGAATTTGATATTAAAAAAACGAATGAAGACATTTGAAGAACTTGGCGTTTCCCCTGAGATACGCAAAGCGATTGAAGAAATGGGGTATGTGAGCCCCATGCCTGTACAAGAAGAAGTGATTCCTTACCTGTTGGGAAACGGTAATGATGTAGTAGCTCTGGCTCAAACCGGAACGGGAAAAACAGCCGCATTTGGTCTGCCGCTGATTCAAAAGACTGATGTGACACGCCGCGAACCGCAAGCGTTGATACTCTGCCCTACTCGCGAACTTTGCCTGCAGATAGCCGGTGATTTGACCGATTATTCCAAGTACATTACAGACTTGAAGATTCTGCCCGTATATGGAGGTTCATCCATCGAAAGCCAAATACGCAGCCTGAAAAAAGGCGTACATATCATTGTAGCTACACCGGGCCGTCTGATTGACTTGATGGAACGCAAGGTTGCCAAGCTTGAAACCATCAAGGATGTGGTTATGGACGAAGCAGACGAGATGCTGAACATGGGATTTACTGAAAGCATCAATGCCATACTGGAACATGTGCCGCAGGACAGAAACACGTTGATGTTCTCTGCAACCATGAGCCCGGAAATCTCAAAGATTGCAAAAACTTATCTGCATGATGCAAAAGAAATTACAATCGGAGTCAAGAACGAGAGCACCAAAAACGTGCATCACGTTGCATATATCGTACATGCAAAGGACAAATATCTTGCACTGAAACGCGTTGTGGATTACTATCCGCAAATCTATGGCATCATTTTCTGCCGCACCCGCAAAGAGACCCAGGAAATTGCCGACAAACTGATTCAAGATGGATACGATGCCGATTCGCTCCACGGCGAACTGAGTCAGGCCCAGCGTGACCTTGTAATGCAGAAGTTCCGCCAACGCCATCTCCAGCTGCTGGTGGCAACCGATGTGGCTGCACGCGGACTTGACGTAAACGACTTGACTCATGTCATCAACTACGGACTCCCGGAAGACACGGAAAGCTATACCCACCGAAGCGGACGTACCGGACGCGCCGGGAAAACAGGTATCTCAATAGCCATCATCAACCTGAGAGAAAAAGGAAAGATGCGCCAGATCGAACGCATCATCAACAAGAAATTTGAGGTAAGTCCGCTGCCGACAGGACAAGAAATATGCGAACAGCAGCTTGTGAAAGTAATCGATGAAATCGAGAAAGTTAAAGTTAACGAAGAAGAAATCGAAACCTTCCTGCCGAGCATTTACCGCAAGTTTGAATGGCTTAGCAAAGAAGACCTGATCAAGCGCGTGGTGTCTATGGAATTCAACCGTTTCCTGGACTATTACAAGAACGCTCCTGAGATAGATCAGCCCAGCGCAGCAGAAAAAGGAGAAAAAGAAAAAGGCCGCAAAGACCGGAAAGAACGTAAAGACCGCAAGGAACGAGGTGAAAGAAGCCGCAAAGCGGAAAAAGGCTATACACGTCTTTTCCTTAACGTGGGCAAGACAGACGGATTCTATGCCAACCAGATTATTGACTTGATCAACCACAATGTAAAGAACGAACGCATCCAGATCGGACGCATTGATCTGATGCAGAACTTCTCATTCGTTGAAGTAATCGAGTCACAGGCTTCCGTACTGCTGAAAGCGCTGAACAAAGTTACGTTGAAGAACGGACGCAAGGTAGTGTTGGAGGTAGCCAGTGAAAACACCGGGAACAGCGACAGCAGCGGAAAGAAACGCAGCCGCGGAGAAAAAGGTGGAAAAAGGGAATCTTCTTCAAGGAAAGCCAAACCCGAACAAGCTCCGGCACAGCACAAAATGAAAAAAGACGACTGGATGCAGTTCTTCAACGGCGGATCAGACAATGAAGAAGGCGACTGGTGGGAAAAGCCAAGCAAGAAGAAAAGAAAAAAATAAGCTACAAGTTCAACAGATTATACAATAAAAAGAACGTGCCGCGAATGTATTTATTTCGCGGCACGTTCTTTTTTACAGGCCTCATTCTACAATCAAATGCACTTTGTCTGCTCCGGTACGGGCTTTCAGCCAATCGTTCATCTTGCGTTTTTCCGGAGCCGAAGGCGCATGCGTGCAGCCTACAATCGCAAACGTAACGGTGTCCATCCGCGCACTGTCGATAAGCATCTGAAGACTTTTTGACACAGACAGCGTCTTAACCATCGGGAAAAGCACTTTCATCTCCTTCCCCATTCTTAAATCCACCTGGGATCCGCTAAAGGCATCCAAGGCCCGCTTTATCGAGTCCAGTTCCACACGCTGTTCCGAAAGCTGCCTCTCGCTGTTATGGTAGAAATCCTCCATCACCATCGACTTGATATTGCTGATGTCCACCGCATTATTGTTTCCCAGACCTTGGAAGACCACAAGTTTTGTATTGTCCAGGCTGTATTTATCCAAACGGTTGCGAGCCTCAACGATCTGATTTTCCGGAATCTCCTTTCCAACCAATACAACCCGAATCTCACGCTTCTCATAAGAAATGTCACGGCTTAGAATCTGCGAATCGGGAAACTGAAGTTCCTGGGTGATGAAACGGTTCGCCGAGGTCTGATAAAAGGTTTCACGCACGATATTATAAGTAAGGTATACAGCGGGGCACATCGTGGCGATCGTAATCCATACGATATATCGTTTGACAATCCTTTCGCGCTCCTTATCCACAAACTGCTTGCGCTCAAAGCGCATAAGACGCACACCTATATAGGTGGCCAGACTGATGAACACGGAATTGATGAAGTACAGATAGAAAGCACCGAGGAAATACAGCAGATTTCCCGTAGCCAAGCCGAACCCAGCCGTGCAGAGAGGAGGCATCAATGCGGTAGCAATGGCGACACCCGGAATCACGTTTCCCTTCTCTTTTGTCGCCAAAGCCACTATCCCTGCCAAACCGCCCATCAAGGCGATGAACACATCATAAATAGAAGGAGAAGTACGGGCAAGCAGTTCCGACTGCACCTCATCAAGCGGAGTGAACAAAAAATAGAGGGTGGCCGTAACCACACTGAACAAGGTAGTCACCGCATAGCTCTTCAACGACCGCTTCATCAGTTCAAAATCGTTCAGACCGATTGAAAGACCGATTCCCATCGTAGGGCCCATGAGCGGAGAAATCAGCATCGCTCCAATGATTACCGCCGTTGAGTTGACATTCAATCCCAACGAAGCGATAACTGTGGCAAATATCAGAATCCACAGGTTCGTTCCCTTAAACTCAACTCCATTGCGGATGTACTCAACGGTAACCTGCTCGTCCTCCTTGCTGCGGTGCAGATCAAGATACTCTTTCAGAAATTTACGGACCAGAAAGTTCCGCTTGCTGTCTAATTTCATAACTGTATAGGATTTAATGTTTTATTTGATGAAACGGTTGATGAAGGGAATCGCGCGCAAAGGCAAATCCTTTCTGACAATATAGGCCACAAATACCAGAATCAGCAACGTATGGAACGCCAGACGCAACGGCACATTGGCAATCGGCACTTTTTCTGAAAGGACAAAAAGCACTGCTGCCAGAACCAAATAGGCCGCCATATCCTTCAACGGATAATCCACCGGATATTTCTTCTGGCCGATAAGGAAGGAAAGCAAAGTGATGATTCCATACCCGGCTACAGAAGCCCAGGCCGAAGCGACATAACCGAACCTTGGGACAAGCCACACGTTCAGAGCCAATATCACCGCACAGCCTATCAGCGAGAAGTAGGCTCCCCACTGCGTTTCGTCAGTCAGCTTATACCAGAACGAAAGATTGAAATAGATGCCTTTGAAGATTTCGGCACCCATCACAATTGCCACCACGCTCAGGCCCTCCCAGTAGTCACGGGCCACCATGTATTTCAGCAGATCCATATATCCCATAACGGCAAGAAAAGCAAGCAGCGAAAAGATGAAGAAATACTTCATTGCCGAAGCATACATCATCCGGTTGTCGCCCTCCTTGTTTTTTCCGAACACAAAAGGCTCGTAAGCATAGCGGAAAGCCTGGGTGAAGACCGCCATAATCAGCGCGACCTTGCTCGCGGCACTGTAAATGCCGAGCTGCACCAGCCCTTCCTGGCGGTCATCGAAAAGAAAAGGATAAATCATCTTGTCGATTGTCTGGTTCAGAATACCCACCACACCGAATATCAGGATAGGAAACGAATAGCTGACCATCCGCTTCATCAATGCCCTGTCCGCCCGGTAAGAGAAGCCTCTCAGTTCAGGAATAAAGAAGAACATCTGCACACCCGACATAATCAGATTAGACACAAAAATGTAGCCTACCAGATAATCCGGGTCATAGAACCATGACACCGCATCCGGACAACGGACGTACAGCCACGGGCAAAGCAGCAGAAAAAAAAGATTCAGCAGAATACTCCCGACGATATTGAACAGCTTGATGGCGGCAAACTTCACGGGACGCTTCCTGTAGCGCAAATAAGCGAACGGAATGCACTGAAAAGCGTCAAGCGCCACCACCACAATCATCATCCCCACATAATCGGGATGATCCGGATACTCCAGCAAGCTCGATATGGGTCCAAGAAATATCATGCAGACCGTCACAAACAGCAAAGACAATCCGCCGACAAACAGCAATGAATTGGCATAGACCTTTTCCGGCTGCTCATCGCTCTTGTTGGCAAAACGGAAGAATCCGGTTTCCATCCCGAACGTCAGCAGCACCAGTATCAGTGCCGTATAGGCATATACATTCGACACAACGCCATACCCTCCCGATGCTGCCGGCAGAACCGACGTATACAGAGGGACAAGCAGGTAATTCAAGAATCGCCCCAGAATACTGCTTACTCCATAGATGGCAGTATCCTTAACCAATGATTTCATTCCGGCCATAGGCTTATTCAGTCAAAAAAAGTTCGTTCTATCGTATATTTGTTCTTTCCCAAGTGCTTGTAGGCAAGATCGGTCACTTCACGTCCGCGGGGAGTACGTTTCAAGAAACCTTCCTTGATGAGAAACGGTTCATACACTTCTTCCAGCGTGCCCGGATCCTCTCCCAAGGCCGTGGCAATGGTAGTCAGACCCACCGGACCTCCCTTGAACTTGTCAATGATCGTACACAGCAGCTTGTTGTCAATCTGATCCAAGCCATACCGGTCGATGTTAAGCGCCTCCAACGCATAGCGTGCAATCTTCAGGTCAATCCGTCCGGAGCCTTTCACCTGGGCAAAATCACGCACCCGCCTCAGCAAAGCATTTGCTATACGAGGCGTTCCGCGGCTGCGGGATGCTATTTCTCCGGCAGCGTCCGTATCGCAAGGAACTCCCAGGATGCCGGCCGAACGAAGCACAATCCGCGACAGCACCGAATCGTCATAATACTCCAGATGGAGGTTGATTCCAAAACGGGCACGAAGGGGGGCCGTAAGCAACCCGCTCCGCGTTGTGGCTCCTACCAGCGTGAAGGGATTCAGGTCAATCTGGATACTGCGAGCCGACGGACCTTTATCAATCATGATATCAATCCGATAATCCTCCATAGCCGAATACAGATATTCCTCCACGACGGGACTCAGGCGGTGGATTTCATCAATAAAAAGCACATCGTTCGGTTCCAGACTGGTCAGCACGCCGGCCAGATCGCCGGGCTTGTCAAGCACCGGGCCTGAAGTCACCTTAAAGCCGACGCCCAGCTCGTTTGCTATGATATTGCTCAACGTGGTTTTTCCCAGACCGGGAGGGCCGTGAAGCAGCACATGGTCAAGCGCCTCCGCACGAAGCCGGGCGGCCTTCACGAAAATGCGCAAGTTATCGACCACCTTGTCCTGACCGCTGAAATCTTCAAACCGGAGAGGACGGAGCGCATTCTCAAAGTCCCTTTCATTTCCGGTCGGCTTATAATCTCGTATATCAAACTCTTCTTCCATTCATTTTCAGATAAACAATGCAAAATTAAGAATATCTGCGAAGAAAACAGAAGGATTGTCGTATATTTGTTTCCCGAAGACAACTAATAGCTGACATCATGAATCCATTGACAACAACCCGAATCGTTTACTTCTCGCCGACTCACACGTCAGAGAAGATAGCGCGTGCCGTAGGAGAAGGAATCGGTATGCCGCGAAGAATTGAAACAGACCTTACATTCGATGAAAGCTCCTCTCCCATCGAAATCAAAAACGAACTGACTATACTGGCCGCTCCTGTTTACGGAGGAAGAGTCGCTCCCGCCGCATTGAAACGCATGAAACGTCTGAAGGGGAACGGTTCGCCCGCCATTCTGCTTGCCGTATACGGAAACCGCGATTACGAAGATGCGCTGATCGAACTGCATGATGCGGCTGCCAGCCTGGGCTTCACCCCTCTTTCTGCCGGAGCTTTCGTTGGAGAACACAGCTACAGCACGCCTGAACTCCCGATAGCGGAAGGCAGGCCCGATGAAACGGATCTTCAGAAAGCACGCGACTTCGGGAAAGAAAGCCTGCAAAAATGGGAACGGATTGCCGCTGTTGCTCCGCTAAAGGTAAAAGGAAACATTCCCTACAAGGAACTGCCTCCCTCCAGGCCGGCTTGTCCCACTTGTACAGACAACTGCTTTGTATGCGGGGAATGCGTAGATGCATGTCCGACTCATGCCATCCGCATAGCAGGCGACGGCAGCCGGATTGAAACAGACATAGACCTTTGCATCAAATGCTGCGCCTGCGTAAAAGCGTGCCCCAACCGCGCACGCACTTTCTTCAGCCCGTTTGCCGCCATACTGCATGAAAAATTCAATACCCGCCGTGAACCGGAAGTCTTCTTCTGATGTTTGAAAAACAGATATTGAGATATGGCAGAAAAAGAAAAACGAATATTGGTAGGCATGAGCGGAGGCATAGACAGCTCTTCCGTGTGCATCATGCTTCAAGAACAGGGCTATGAAGTGGTGGGCGTAACCATGCGCACATGGGACATCCCTTCGCATTTCTCCGTTCCCGGCCAGGAGCAGCCCGATGACGTGCTGGAAGCGCAGGCTCTTGCCGCACGGCTGGGAATCGAACACCACGTGGCCGATGTGCGCAAGGAATTCAAGGATGTAATCGTGCGTTATTTCATCGACGAATACATGCGCGGACGCACTCCCAACCCGTGCGTCATGTGCAATCCGCTTTTCAAGGAACGCATTCTCTGCGAATGGGCAGACCGCACCGGTTGCGCATGGATTGCAACCGGCCATTATTGCAGGCTGGAGGACATCAACGGAAACCGTTATATCGTGACCGGAGATGATCCGGCCAAAGACCAGTCGTATTTCCTATGGAAGCTTCCGCAGGAAATTCTGAAAAGGATGCTCTTTCCGCTGGGGGGCATGACCAAAGCGGAAGTGCGGCAATATCTCGCTTCTAAAGGATTTGAAGCGAAAGCAAAAGGCGGAGAAAGCATGGAAATCTGCTTCATCGACAAGGATTATAGGGAATTTCTGAAAGAACATTGTCCGGACATTGACGAGCGGATCGGGCCGGGATGGTTCGTAGACAGCAAGGGACTCAAGCTCGGGCAGCATAAAGGATTTGCCTACTATACCGTCGGTCAGCGGAAAGGACTTGAGATCGCTCTCGGGAAACCGATGTATGTATTGAAAATCAACCCGAACAAGAACACAGTCATACTCGGAAACGCCGAACAGCTGAAAACCGAATACATGCTGGTAGAAGATGTAAATGCCGTTGATATGGACGAACTGCTTTCGTGCCGGAACCTTTCCGTGCGTATCCGTTACCGTAGCCGCCCCATCCCCTGCCAGATTACACAGGTTAACGATTCGCATCTGCTGGTAAAATTTCTAGGAGAAGCCTCAGCAATCACACCAGGCCAGTCGGCCGTTTTCTACGAGAACAATCGTGTGCTCGGCGGAGGGTTCATCGCTTTCCAGCAGGGAGTAAAAAAACTGGTAAAAGAAACCAACAATGCCAATGGCTGAACATAGGAAACAATCTTTTGAACTGTTATCATGCCGTCTTTCAGTGCAGTCATATACCTATTAATAAAAGAAACCTTACTACTAATATGGTTTGCAGCAGGAGGATTCGGGAGTATCGTCCCGAAACCCGCCTCAGCACATCCAATATGTCTGCAGCTGCCGCGATTTACTCGGGCAAATAGAGCATTTCATCAGGCAAGGCTGTTTCATAGATGTCCTTGCTACAGAACCCCACCTCAAGGGCCTGCCCCATATAGTCTTCAAAGTAGAGCACACGCACTTCGTGAAAACCTGCATCCAGGGCAATCTTCCCCTCGGCCCGACCGACACTGTGACCACCATCGTTGTCCACTACCTTATGCCCGTCAATGTAAAGCACCGAACCATCATCCGAATAGGTATAAAAACGATAGACACCCTTCTGCGGGATACGCATCAGTGTGCGGAATTCGTAGGCGAAATGATCTTCCAAAGGCGATTCAATAATGGAAAAGTTCTTCTTTGTCCCTTCCTTCACTTTCCTGCAAGCAGCGATGTCTGCCGTCTTTTCACAATTTCCCTCGTAATAGGCATAAGCCACACCTTGCCTGACGGGCCTTACATCATAAGCAGGAAAATAGGTCATGCAAGTTTCTTCCTCCGAATTCAGGCCGGAAGGATAGTAATAAGTAGGGTCGCATCCATCCGGTGTCGTGATCCAGGTGTTGAACTTGCGCTGTCCTTCATACAACTCGATAACACGGGCACCACGCTTCAAATTGCCATATGCATCCTTGCCCGTTACCCGACCAAAAGCCAGCAAGACATTCTTATTAATACCCAAATAGTCGTTATTGTGGTCGTGCCCCACAAAGACGCCCATCACATCCTGCATCTCGATGAAAGATGTGAACATACCGGAATTCAGGCGAGCACCAGCCACGCCTTCATGCCTGTTACCATAAGTCTTGCCGTCGCCCACAATCTCTGCATATTCCTGCAGGGGTATGTGAAAGAAGGCCAGGGCGGGCAACGGTCTGCCACCGTTGGCCTGCGTGAAGCGGGTGCTTTGATTGCGATACCATACAATTTGATCAAAATGAATCCAATCATAAGCCCCATAAAGTTTCTCAGGCTGATAGTCATTGGAATCCAAGAAGTAGAGCAAGGCAGCTGCCTTATCGTCTGTACCAAAGACGGGCAGTACGCAGTTGCCGCAGCCCTTGATGTCTTTCGGCCCTTTCTCGCCTACATAGTAGGGGGACTGCAACAAAAGGTCGTAGATGTCGCTTTTGGTCATATATTCTGCATCATGGTTCCCCATCGTCACAATGAAAGGCATCTTCAGGTCATCGAATATGGCCACTACAGCTTCCCAGCCTTTACGGGCAGGTTCATCGGTCACCACATCACCGCTCAACACGGCCAACGAGGGTTTCTCGGCTTCTAATACTGTACGGATAGTGGCCTCAGTATCGTCACATCCTATTGACTGGGGTGTCCAATGCAGATCTGTGAATTGGACCACTTTAAACTTGCCATTCTGAAAGGAGAACGTCTTACGGGTTTGGCTCGCACCGGACAACACCAACGCCAGCATGAACAAAAAAAGAACCATTTTTTTCATTATTACATTGAATTAAGGATAATAACTAATCGGTTATTCCAACGTTTCTGACAACAACTCCGGGTATTTGTGTATGATGTGCAGAACCAGTTCGCCAAACAATGTATTGGTCCATGCAAACCAGGAACGAGTAAAGTCCTTCGCATCATCCACATGAAAGGACTCGTGCATGAAACCGGTATTGCCATCCGTATTACGGAGTATTCGCAGACAAGTATAAATTTCATCCGGGTCATCTGTAGTAAAAGCCTTCATGATAAGGCTCATAGGCCAAGCATAGTTCAATCCCACATGCGGACCGCCCACACCTTCGCCCGCTTTGCCGTGAAAGAAGTAAGGATTGTTGCCGCTCCAAATCATCTTGCGGGTATTACGGTAGATAACATCCTTAATTGAGCAATAGCCTAAGTAAGGTGCAGCCAGCAAGCTAGGCACGTTGGCATCATCCATGCATAGCGCGTTACCGTAGCCGTCCACCTCAAAGGCATAAATACGACCACAAACAGGGTGATTGACAATCGCATGCCGGCGAATGGCTTCGTCCACCTCTTCAGCAAGCATCTGACATTCCGAGGCAAAGGTTTCGTCACCGCGAATCTTTAGTTCCATCTCTGCCAATTGACGCAGAGAAACAACGGCAAACATATTAGAAGGCACGAGGAAGCCATATTGCGTGGCATCGTCTGAAGGGCGGAAGGCTGAGACAATGAGTCCGACAGGCTTCACCGGAGCACCCCATCCATTATTGATTTGTGAGTCCGTAGGACGGTCGCAATCTCTCTGAAAACTATACGGTCCCAATCCATCCTTACGTTGCTGTTCCTTGAACGTTTTTACCACTAACGTCATGGCCGTGTGCCACTGGGCATCGAAAGGTGCCCTGTCTCCCGTCAGCTTCCAATAACGATAGGCCAAGCGGATGGGATAACAGAGGGAGTCAATCTCCCACTTGCGCTCGTGCAACTCTTTCGCCATGTGCTGCGTATGGTCCGTTTCCCAATAACTGCCTAGAGGACCGTCATTAAAGGCATTGGCATAGGGATCTATGCAGATACATGCTGTCTGTCTACGGATGAGGCCCTCAACTAGCCTTCGGAGCGATTCATCATCCTTCATAAGAAACAAGTAAGGCCACACTTGGGCAGAAGAATCGCGAAGCCACATAGCCTGAATGTCACCGGTGATAACGAAAGTATCAGGTTTACCGTCCTTTATGGTGTGCTTGACAGTAGTGTCCAGCGTATTGGGATAACAATTCTCAAACATCCAGCGCAACTTCTCGTCCTTGATTTTCGATTTAGCTTCAATGATGACGGCTTCTACGGCTTTCGATGTGAAACACCGTTTGCCTAGCGCAGGACGCAGGGATTTGTAAGATGATGAACCGTTTGCCGCTCCGACGGAAGCCAGTGAGTCAAACGGATGAAGGGCCAAAGCGGCCAGTGCGACTCCTCCCGTCTGGAGGAAGCGGCGTCGCGATATGCCGGAATTTGCTTTCATAAAGGTTTATAACAAATGTTGAATCAGCTGTGATGAATTTCCATATTACAGTCCGAGCAACTTCTTAATCTTATGGAAGATGTCACTGTTTTCATAAATGCCAGTGAATTTTTCAGCACCAGGGCCAAAAGCATAAACAGGCACCATTACACCACTGTGGTCACCAGTGGAAAACTTGCCCACAATCTTACCTTCCTTCAGCTCGCCGCCCACAAGGGTCAGACCACCCGTTTCATGGTCAGCTGTAACGATGACCAGCGTTTCGCCGTCACGGGCTGCCCATTCATAGATAGCACCGATGGTGCGATCGAAATCATGCATCTCTTGCATCAGCATGTTCAAGTCATTGAAGTGTCCGTAATCGTCCAGCTGAGAACCCTCAATCATCATAAAGAAACCCTTCTTGTTCTGATCCAGCAAGTCAATGCCCTTCAACGAGGCACGGGCCAGAATATCACCGCGTTCAGCAGGCACGGGAGCATCCACCTCATAAGGCACAGTGAATACCTTGCCACTCCTGATTTGGGCCAGCTCCTCCCACGTTTTAGGCATCTGGTAGCCCTTAGCACGAAGTTCGGTAAAGAGATCACGGCCGTCCTTGCGATTTTTGAATAGCTTGGCACCTCCGCCGAAAACATACTGCACAGGGCTGTTCACATAATCGGCCACAATGGCTTCTTCCTGGTCACGGTCGATATTGTGACAGCAGAAGTCAGCCGGAGTGGCATCCCACAGACGGCAGGTCACGACAATACCAGTGGATAAGCCCTTGTCGGCAGCCAAATTGACCAAGGACGGTTGTGGATTGCCCAATGTGTCCACACCGACAGCATGATACAAAGTCTTCTGTCCGATAGCCATAGCTGTGCCGCTTGCGCCGGAGTCAGTAATCAGGCGGTCAGCACAATAGGTCTTCGAAAGACCCACGGCCTGGCAGTTATCAGTCAGGAAGAGCTTGCCGCGGTTGGCCGTCCAGGCAGAGTAGACGTGCATCAGGCTCATGCCATCGCCTATCATCAGGATAACATTCTTCACCTTCTTGCCTTGCGGAGGGGTTATCTTGGTCACCTTATACGGGTGTTCCATGACGTAAGTCTGTTCTTTGTCGCGGCGATCTTGCGCCAACATAACACCGGGTACCAATACCAGTGCTAAAGCTGTTACGAGGCAGCGATTCATTATTCTGTTCATTGCAATCGTCTTTTTAAGTTTTTTACTTCACACTCACCAACACCGGTGCATGGTCGGACAAGTAGGCATCGCCCTCGGTTTCAGCCAAGATGCCATACTTCAGCACTTCCAAGCCGTTCTTTACGAAGATATAGTCAATGCGCTCACGATGCCCGTAGGGGATGCTGCCAAAATCATGGAATGTCCAATTCGGACCGTAGACCAAGTCGGCAACGGTGCGTGCATCGGTCAAGTGTTCGGGATTGGTCGTATCAGTCACTTGCCTGATAACGTTCGATTCCGGCTCGGCATTAAAATCGCCTGTCAGAATCACCGGATGGCTACCACCCAGTTCCTGAATCTTGTCCAGCAACAGCTTGACTCCTTCACGGCGGGCAGCGACACCCACATGGTCCAAATGCGTGTTCATCACGAAGAGTTCTTTGCCCGTCAGCCTGTCCTGCAGCTTGGCCCAAGTGGCAATGCGTTCGCAGGCACCGTCCCAGCCCTTCGATCCGACCACTTCGGGTGTTTCGCTTAACCAAAACCAGCCGCTTTCCTTTTCGGTAAATCGATCTTTACGATACCACAAGGCACTGTACTCACCGACTTCCTTGCCGTCCTCGCGACCTACGCCGATGGATTCATAGCCCGGCAAACGTTGGCGGAGGTCTTCCATCTGGTTGTGCAGCACCTCTTGAGTGCCTACGATATCCGCATCGTAGAAGCGGATGGCATTAGCCACGCGGTCCTTGCGGTAGTTCCAATTGTTCAGACTGTCATTCGGATTGTCATAACGGACGTTGAACGTCATCACGTTGACAGGCGCGTCTATCTGTACGGCGGTCTGCTGACCGCCCTGGCTGCTGCATGCAGCAGCCAGGAACGGCAAGAGCATCAAATAAATCTTCTTCATATTCCATTCAGTTTACATTTGCAAAGTTAATCCATTCTTTATTTTACAAATAAGGCCGAGGCGGGAATTTGTTCCAGTTTTTCAGCCGACGGCAATTGCCAAGCCCAACTGAGATGCTCGCCTTCATAATCCTCAATATACATCAGTTTGTAAGCATGGAAACCTTTCCGAAGAGCAATCATTCCCGTAGCGGAAATGGCAGCATGAGAGCCGTCGTTATTCACTACCAGCGTGTTGTCGATGTAAAGCACGCTGCCGTCGTCCGAGCGGGTCATAAACGTGTAGACCCCGTCTTCCGGCACATTGAGATAACCTGTGAAGATGAAAGCAAAATGGTCTGTCTGCTTCGCGCTTTCAATGGACGGTTCAGACAAAATGCCTTGCTCCAGCATACGGGTTTTGGCTATGTCGGCCACGCATTGGTACAAGCCTTCATAGTATTGATAGGATGTGCCGTTCTTTGTAGGTTGCACAGACAGGGCCGGGTTCAGTTCCGCTTTGGTGGCTTCGATGGAGAGCGTGCGGCTGGGACGAAATCCTTTCTTGAAGCCTTTGGCCTTCAGCAACGTGGTGCTAGTCAGCTCAATGGGCTGGCTGTAAACAGACGAGGCTTCAGTCGGTTCGGTGCCGTCCAAAGTATAATGAATTCGGGCACCGACTGTGGTCGTAGCCAACGTCACGTTCACCTTGTCTAAAAAGAGATTCAGGTCCTTGTCCACATAAGGAATGGAAACCGTGGCATCGTTCGTATAAGAATACGGGGCATCCTCGGCAGATGTACCGCGCTGAATGTTGGGCTGGTCGGTCAGGGTGAAGTGCAGTTCACCGCCTTCCATCAGTTGGGCATAGGTGACGTAGTTTACATCGATAGCCTTGCCATTCAGTTCCACCTTGTCAATGTAGATATTTTTGCTGGGATTGTTGGCCGTGACGGTCAGTGTCTTGCCGTTAGCCAAAGTCATCACAGCCTTTTCGAAAAGCGGAGTGGTAAGGGCAAATTCACTTGTACCCGGACAAACGGAGTAGAAGCCCAGTGCCGAGAGGATGTACCAAGCCGACATCTGTCCACAGTCCTCGTTGCCGATGGTGCCTTCAGGGGTGGGTTGATACATTTCATTCAACAAACGGCGCGTCATCTGTTGCGTCTTCCATGGTTGGCCTACATAATCATATAAGTAAGCGATGTGATGACTCGGCTCATTTCCGTGCACGTATTGTCCGATAAGGCCTGTGATGTCCACCAAATCACCGTCCACTTGCTGGGTGACAGTGAAGATGGAATCCAAATCGGCCGTAAACTGGTGCATGCCGCCAAAGAGCTGTATCATGCCGTTCACATCGTGCGGCACAAAGAAGCGGTATTGCCAAGCCGTAGCCTCAGTGTAAGCTCGACCCACCTCTACAGGATTGAAGGGCGTTTCCCAATTGCCGTCCTCGCGTTTAGGACGAAAGAAGCGGGTGGATCCGTCAAAAACGTTGATGTAGTTTTGCGAACGCTCGATGAAAGTGGCATACACATCAGTGCGCCCCATGGCTTTGGCCATTTGGGCGATGCACCAGTCATCATAAGCGAATTCCAGCAGGCAGGAGATGGATTCCTTCTTGGTGTTAGCGGGGATGAAACCGTTCTTCACATAGTAGTCAGCTCCCTTCCCGTTCTTCTCGGCCGAAACAGTCATAGCTTCCAAAGCTTTCTCCACATTAAAGCCGCGGATGCCCTTCAGGTAGGCATCAGCAATGACGGAAACAGAATGATAGCCAATCATTGTACCTGTTTCTCCAGCAGAAAGCGACCAGATGGGCAGTTCGCCTGAAGCATCGTAAATGTCGAGGAAGGAGTTGACCATTGCATTGACCAGCGTGGTGTCTATCAATGTCATCAACGGATTCCAGGCGCGGAAAGTGTCCCACAGGGAGAACGTGTTGTAGCGTACCTGCCCTTTGGGGAGTTGGCCGATTTCCATGTTGTGCCGGCGGTATTGTCCGTTGACATCACTCACTGTGTTGGGTACCACCAGAACGTGATACAAGGCAGTGTAGAAGTTGGTCAGTTCGGCTTCCGTTCCTCCTTCTACCTGGATGACGGAGAGTGCCTGCTCCCATTGGCTGCGAGCAGCGGCACGCACGGCATCAAAGTCAAAGTCTTTCACCTCGGCTTTCAAGTTCTGGCGGGCATTGTCCACGCTCACCGTCGAAATGCCGACTTTAGCCACGACGGGGTTCGGGTCGGAAGCGTCAAAAGAGAGCACAGCCACTTGCCCGTCCTTGCCCAGTTCCACGGAGCGGAAAGGCTTGGAGAATTGGGCCGTGAAATAGATATACTGGTTGTCTGTCCAGCCGCGAGTACAGCGCATGCCGGTTAGTTCATTTTTTGCAGTTTGAGTCAGAGATGCTTCATAGATGTGCTCATTGTCCAGCAGATGCGTCCAGTCCACAATGATATTTGCCTCGCCATCCATGGGAAAGGTATAACGGTGTACGCCCGTGTGAGTGGTAGCGGTTAACTCGGCCTTGATATGTTCATCGGCCAGCGTCACAGCATAGTAGCCGGCAGTTGACTCTTCATTCTGGTGGGAGAAAGCAGCTGCCCGATAAATGGTGTCAGCCTTCAGATTGATTTTTTGGGTGGTGGGGCGGAACAACAGGTCGCCCAGATCAATGCAACCCGTACCGCTGAGGTGGGTGTGCGAAAAGCCTTTCAACGTCTGGTCGCTGTAATGATAACCGGCGCAGGCATCCCAGTTTCCGACACGGGTGTCAGGACTGAGTTGTACAGCGCCATGAGGTACCGTGGCTCCCGGGTAGGTATGTCCGTGGAAGCCCGTTCCGATGAACGGATCTACATAGTCTACATTCACCTGCCTCTCCGACGTGCAAGCCAAGCAAAGAGCAAGTACAAGAGCAGCACCTACAAGAATATTTGTTCTCATCAGCTTACTTGGATTAATTCCATGGGAAAGTCTGCAAGGAAAGGGATGATAGTCCCCCGTCCTTGCAGGATCTCTATTTTATGGATATATTTAATTAATATTCCGGATTCTGATGCAACTGACCGTTGGAATTGGTAATCTCAATCGAAGGATAGGGGAATACCATCAGGTGGTCGTCATACGTAGCCTTGTTCAAGTAGTCCTCGTAAGGTGCTACCTCGCAAGGAGAATCCGGATCCATCCGGTCTTCATAATGACGTACACGCGGATGAGCATTCAGTTCGGCAGCGGCCAGCGCCTTGATTTCGGCATTGTTCGAACGATGCCAACGCTTCAAGTCGAACAGGTGGTCTGTGAACTCGAAAGCCAATTCGCAACGGCGTTCGTGGTAGAGATCAGTCATCGTAGCCGTGTGATCCAACGGAGTCAGGTTGGAGCGTTCACGGATGCGGTTGATATCATTCGTGGCCAATTGAGCCTGATCAGTCATCAGGAAGGCCTCGGCACGGAATAACAGCATTTCAGCAAAACGGATAACCGGGAAATTAATACGGGCTGTAGGCCAGTTTCCGTTCGTGTTGACATATCCGACCTGGTCAGCATCAGCATACTTGAACGGATCCATATACTTGTTAATCATAAAGCCGGCTTCAACATCAGAAGTGGAATAGAAACGCATAGTCTCTCCCCAAAATTGGAATTCCTGTCCGTATTCCAAAATGGAACGCACGATACGGTCGTTGCCTTCACCATCCTTCAGCATCTCTTCAAAGATATCATACGAAGGCTTGTTCTGTCCCCAACCGTTGTAGACGCCCCAGCCTTTATTTTCCAGAATGATACCCGGAAACTCGGAACCACCTCCCAAGTCACCGCCGTTACCGGGGATAGACCACAAATATTCTTTATTCCAATAGTTATTGAAGTCAGAGGAGAAGAACTCATTCAGCGATCCGGCCAAATCGCGGCCATATGTGGTTTCCAGTTCATTGACCAGATTGATGACATCCTGCCATTTAGAAGCGTCCCAAGTAGCCCAATAGGCATTCACTTTCACTTTAAAAGCTACAGCAGCGGCATCGTGAGCACGGCCTCTGTTAGCCTCATCATACTCTTCAAAGCGAGGCAGGTAGGTAATGGCGTTGTCCAGATCTTCGAGAATCAGGCGATAGTTCTCCATCACCGATTCACGCTGAGGCGGAATAGAGTTATCATACCCATCGGGGAAATCCTCGTAACGCACGAAAGGTACACCCTGTGTATCCAAACCGTAACGGTAAGCAACCAGGAAGTGCGACCAGGCACGTACAAAATAGGCTTCACCTAAACTGCGGCTTTCCACTTCGCTCAATTCGGTGGAAGCCTGCTTGTTCAGCAACTGTTCAATAACCCAATTAGAGCGGGCCATCACACGGTACAAGGTTTCAAACGTGGTACGCAAAGGCTCTTCATCACCTGTATACTGCAGGGTGGCCAATGTATTATAGCTACGTGTTCTTCCCCACACTACGTCACAGGCACCGCCTTGTTCCCAAAACAGTTCGCGCCCATAGAGAGCTTCCTGATGGAATCGCTCGTACAAGGCATCCACAGCATCGATGGCCTGCTGATCATTCATGAAATACTGGTCTGTGGTCGCATTCCCTTCAGGCTGCACATCCAGGAAATCGCTGCATGAAGTAGTCAGCAACAAGGCAGCCATGGCAAAAAGCAATATATTCTTTTTCATAATTTAAGTTTCTTCGTTAGTAAAGATTAGTAAGTCAGTTTCACACCCAGAGAGAATACACGCGATACCGGGTATTTCAAGGCATCCCAGCCACCGCACTCGGGGTCCATACCGGAGTAGGAAGTGAAAGTCGCCAAGTTCTCGCCGCTTAAGAAGAGAGAGAGACTGCTGTTGCGCTCGCTGGCGTGAGACCACTTGCGGAGCACGTCTGTCAAATCGTAAGATACCGTCACGTTCTTCAGACGCAGATAAGAAGCATTCTCCAAGTACCAGTCAGACGGCGTGCTGAAATTGCCGTTCGGGTCGTTCTTGGACAGACGGGGAATATCGGAACCCGTGTTCGTGGGGCTCCAGGCATCCAGAATTTCGCTGGAGCGGTTGAAGTTGCCTTCCACATCACTCAACAGCATATACTTACCCACGTAAGCAGCCTTAGCACCGCCCACACCTTGAAACATGGCACTGAATGAAAGCTTCTTCCAGTTGAAGCCAAAGGAGAAAGCAAACGTGGTCTTTGGCGTAGCGCTGCCCAAATACTGGCGGTCTTCATCCGTAATCTGTCCATCGCCGTTAGCATCTACAAACTTCAGGTCGCCGGCTTGTGCTTCGGGCTGGATGCGGTTGCCGTTCTTGTCCACATAGGCTGCTGCTTCTTCATCGCTTTGGAAGATGCCGTCCGTCTTGATCAGGTAGAACGAGTTCAGAGGCTCGCCCTCTGCCGTCTGATAGAAGTAAGGCAGGTTGCGGAATTGCGTGTCGCTAGTCCAAACGCCCGGCGTGCCGTCAGCGTTCTTCACACCGATGTCGGAAACCCAGTTCTTCAGATACGAGAAGTTACCATTCACAAAGTAAGACCAATCCTTGTTGACCTTATCGCTCCAACCAATAGAAAGTTCAAAACCGCGGTTGCGGACTTCACCCAAATTGACCAGCATGGCATCAATACCGATGGTATTCGGCCAGTTCATAGTTTGGGACTGGATCAGATTGAATGTGCGCTTGTCAAAATAGTCCATAGATACGGCCAATCGGTCGTTGAACATCGACAGGTCAAGACCCAAGTCCCACTGCTCAGACGTTTCCCAAGTCAAATCTGGATTCAAGGCCGTTCCATTATAGATGAATGTATTCCAAATGGTATTGGATTCCGGACCGTATTGGGCTTGCTCTGTGTAGAGACCTTGGCTCAGCAGGGCAGATTTGTAGTTGTAACCGATAGAACCCAGATTACCTACACGTCCCCAAGAAGCACGCAGCTTCAGCATGCTGATGAGGTCACTCTTATGGAAGAACTTTTCGTTCGAAATTTTCCAGGCAGCCGTCACAGCGGGGAAATCGCCGTAATTATTCTCCTTCGGCAGACGGCCGGCATAGTCACGACGCCAGGAAGCTGTCACAAAATAGCGGTCATCATACGAATAAGCAGCACGGGCAATGACGGATACATTGGCGTCCGGACCAGTCAGATAATCATTTGCCGAAATGCTGGAAGCATAGGCCAGATATTGCAGATAGGCAGATTCATCGGCAAGACCGTTACCGGTTACATCCAAACCGCGAAGTGAATAGTGATCAGCGGTTGTGGAGAGCAAAGCACCCACGGTATGTTTGCCGAAGCCATTGTCATACGTCAATGTGTTCTCCGTCTTCCACTGGTCCGAGCGATAAGTCGTTTCAGTCAGCGTGTTTGAACTGTCCGGCTTACCCGGTTCATCTACGCTCGGATTGAAGTTCTTGTAAAGGTTGGAGGCCAAGTTGTACGTGAAGCGGCTGGTAAATTTCAGACCGGGAATCACGTTGGCAATTTCCAGCGTTGTGGTGCTCCACAAATCGCTGGTCTTGTTGTATCGGTTTTCAGCTTCCAGCAAGCGGACAGGATTCACCACGTCACCGTGAGCGTCTGCGAAGTTAGAACCATATTGGGCGATGTAGTCCGGATCTTCCGTTGTCACACCGCCCCAGCTTCCGTCCAGCGGATTGCGAATGGTGGCACTGGCCGGCATATAAATTGCAGACAGGATAGGGCCAGTATAAGCGTCGTTCTCAGTGTCCTTGCTACGGCTGTCAGAGTTCTTCCAAACGAAGTCCTCGGTAACGGTCACCCACTTGTTCAGCTTGATCTTGCCGTTGTAGCGCATGGTCAAGTCTTTTTTATAGGTGTTGATCAGGACACCTTGGTCGTTGTTGTAGGAAAAGGAGACGCGGTTGGTAAAGTTTTCCGTACCCACGTTCAGAGCTACGTTATGACGCTGGTAGAAAGCTGTTCGGAAGATAGCATCCATCCAGTCTGTGCGGGTGGTCGCAATCCACGGGTTGCGCTCCGCATCCCAACCGGTCGGCAAGGTCATGCCTGCATTGGCATACGATTGCTGGCGCATCCACAACTCCTGCTCGGCATTCAGCGGCTCAATCAGATTCGTGGCCTGACGGATGCCGAACACACCGTCATATGATACGGAAGGAGCACCCACTTTGGCCTTCTTGGTCGTCACCAGAATAACGCCGCCAGCACCGGACTGGGCTCCATAGATAGCGGCAGAGGCAGCGTCTTTCAAGACTACGATGCTCTCAATATCGTTCATAGAAGAAATAGGTGCACCGGGCACACCGTCTACTACCCACAGCACGTTATCTCCATTTTGAGAACCTTGACCACGAATAACAATATTGGGCGTGGACGTCGGATCACCGCCGTTGGACGTGATGGTCACACCGGGCAGCTGGCCTTGCAACATGCCTTCCGTGGAAGTCACGGGGCGGACAGCCAGTTCGTCCGTATTGTCTACGATACCTACGGAGGCAGACAAGTCCTGCTTGCGGGTCTGGGCACCATAACCCAATACGACCACCTCCTCCAGCATCTCGTTATCTTCTTGTAAAATGATATTCAAAGGTTTCTCACTGACCGGGACTTCTTGCGTAGTGAAACCCACATAGCTGATGACCAAAATGTCACCCTTATTGGCAGAGACAGTGAATTTGCCGTCAATGTCAGTGATGACACCCATTGCAGTTCCTTTCACCAGCACATTACCGCCGATGATGGGCAATCCGGTTTGGTCCTTTACAATTCCTGTCACAGAGATCTTTTGGGCAAACGCCCCAACTGACACAAACATTCCCAGCAAAAGAATCAAGAATGTTCGGCAGAATCTTAGATTTAATCGTTCCATTTCTGTTAATTTAGAGTTATAACACTTTTTCTAAAGCGTTTGCAAAGATTCAAAAACAGCGTTACACCAATATTACAACAAGGTAATCTATTCGTTACAGACGGAACGATTCGTATGTGTTCTTCATGATAGGTTATATAGAAATCTCGGATGGCAACGAATGTGCTCCAATGCCATCCGTAACACCCCTCCTGATATATATCATCATCTATTGCAAGTTGCCATTTATCAGCAAGGATACTAGCCTGGCGCCATCTGCCTGCCCCACAAAATCAATGAAGACAATGCCCCGACGAGCTCCTCCACCCTCTTTAAGGTGCACAGCTAAAGCCGCATTGACCTGGTCGGCAAAAGCTTGGGGAGTACCAGAAGGCAGCCCTGTAGCACTGGCAAATGAAATGCCCCACCGGCGAGAAACATCCGGTTCAGCCGCCACGGCATCCAAATTGCGGATACAAACCGCTATCTTTTGGTCCGCTTCATGTTCAGACGCATATTGGTATTCATCCTGGAGCAAAGCAGTACCCTCCTGCCCATCCTTGTCGCACAAGACCAGAGTACAGGTAGCATCATCTGCCCAACCGGTACAAGCCGCTCCCGGATAGCGTTCCAAAGCCTTGTCACGATGCAGGAAAAGTATCTTTCCCCGGCAGTCGCCCAAAGTCAGCCCCGGACGGAAGCTGTCTACCCAATAAGTGCGATAGACCGGATCGGTCAGCGAGGCCGACAGCAACGAAGCATACGCTTCTGCCCGACCGCCTTCACGCTTCAGCGACACGACCAGCATTTCGGACGGATACTTCTGCAAGAAACGGAGGAAAGCCGGCAGCACATCTGTTTCCCAATAGAGCCGCTGAAAAGCCGTACTGTGATACACGCCCAACTTCCCGTCTTTCTCCTGCAAACGGATGTCAAAGGCGCGTATGCCCTGACGCAACTGGGCAGGAATGTCCGTCCCCTGCGTCTGCAAGGAAAGGCCGCCATAGCAGGCACCGCTGTCATGTGTGCCGGGGATGGACAACTTGCACACGGGAGTAGAATCCGGAAGGGTTCTCATCCACTCTAGCCGTTTCGGAACAGACGGAAAACATGCGCCGGCAGTTTGCGCCCGGAGCGTCATACTGCATAAAGAGGTTATGAAAAAAGCCATGGATACCAACAGCAAAAACAATTGTTTCATGAAAGTTAGGCATTAAAAATCTTGCCGCAAAGTTAGAAGAAAATTACCAGCCAATGCTACAAAACATGCAAATTAATCCTCCTTTGCACAATTATTGTCTAAGCTTCTTTAATGCCCGCTTTAGGAGGGGGACGGCAGCCCTGCATCCAAACATAGACTCTATACATTATGTATCTAATGAATATTCGCATTTTACAATATGGAGCAAAAAGAAGTTCTTTCAAGGAGTTAAAGGAAGTTCAAAGTCAGAACTTTCACTGCACTATTGGCATTAATTCCTGTTGAAGGCATAGCTCCTTTTCTGGCATTTTGCGAACATTAATAAAACTATTTAGGGATATTCAAGAAATAGTATAAAATTAGCCAACTAATTCATTGCGAGTTAGTTGGCTTTTTTGTATCTTTAGGTATTCCCCCGTAAATAAGGTTTGACGGCCAAAACGGGGGAAATACCCCGACTAAGATATGGCTAAGATACAAAATATTTTAAAGATTCAGCCTACTTTAGGCTTTACAGAGTTCGATATTC
>JABLTQ010102304.1_pt1 | contig 48691 bp, 35 predicted proteins | sample 7160101 | NCBI WGS metagenome assembly JABLTQ01 (sample SAMN14651228, study PRJNA627086) | human gut metagenome | isolation source: feces | host: Homo sapiens | reverse complement strand
CACGCTGCGACGCACCGACTGAGGATGTAAATAGATTAAAGTTTTCGTCCACATTTTTTAAATGGGTGGCGCATAAAGGCGGAGCCTTTATGCTGAGTTTGGGGCTTCGCCCCGAACATCACAGAGCGGCGTTTCTTTTCCTTAGCTTTTGAACAATGCTTGCATTGTTCGCTGCGCAACTGCGTAATCAAAGAAAAGCGGCTAAAGGTTTGATTCTATTAAATTCGTAGTGATAACACATAACGATACACTAAATTTCAGCTGTAAATCAGGCTGATAATGTTACCGGAGCAGTGGACGTGTATGCCTCCCCTGTGTAAGGGGAGGGGGACCGCCGTAGGCGGTGGAAGGGCTGTTGGAGAAGGAAAAGTTCGCAGCCAAATTATGAGTTCGTGTCGTTTTTTATGCTATATTAAAAATGCAATAACTCTTATGTTTGATATGGCATAAAAAACGACACGAACCAAGTTTGATTAAAGATTCCTAAGTTTCCAACATCCCCTCCGCCTCGCTGCGCTCAGTACCTCCTATAACACAGGGGAGGCATACATGCGCCGACTTTTCGTTATGTATTATCAACTTAATTCTATAATAAACCTTAGTACGACCAACCTTAAGTTGATAACGCTATCCTCCTATATGAGTGTAATTTTGCGGTCTTGCAAAGCAAGATTGCTGCCGTCTGCGGCAAAGCAAAATTCCATATTAAACCGCGCAGCGGTTCAATGAGGAGGCATACACGCACGTCGTTTCGGATATGTTTTATAGACCGAATTAACTTTTATGTTTCCTCAAAATCCGTAACTTTAATCTCTGAATTTTTCCCATCAAATCCACCCAACCAAACGGAGATGATACCATGAAAAAAACAAAAAGCTCCGAGAGGGCGCGTGCGGCGGCGATAGTCGCGGCGCTTGAAGAATACTTTCCCGCAGCCGAGTGTGCGCTGAACTACGAGGGCGATCCGTGGCGGCTGCTTGTGCTCGGGCGGCTGTCGGCACAGTGCACCGACAAACGGGTGAATATCGTCGCCGTGCCGCTTTTCGAGCATTATCCGGACGCTGCGGCTATGGCGGATGCCGATCTTATCGAGCTTGAGGAGATAATCCGCCCGTGCGGACTTTTCCGCACCAAGGCGCAGAATCTCATAGACGCGTCGCGTATGATAATCGAGCGCTTCGGCGGAGAGGTGCCGAGCGGTATGGACGACCTGCTGCTGCTTCCCGGAGTGGGCAGAAAGATAGCAAATCTGATACGCGGTGATGTTTTTGGGCTGCCCGCGATAGTTGCCGACACGCACTGCATCCGAATTGCGGGCAAGCTCGGCTTTTATCCCGAGACCTGCAAGGACCCGCGCAAAACGGAAAAGGTGCTGTCCGAGCTTATCGCGCCCGAAAAGCAGTCGGACTTCTGCCACCGCATAGTCCTGCTCGGACGCGATTGCTGCACCGCCCGCTCGCCCGAGTGCGACCGCTGCCCGATATCGGAGTATTGCGAGCATTACGGCAGGAGCAAATGAGCGTTCCCGACGTACAAGCTCATCGGGTAAACGTGTTACCTACCGGGCAAACATGCATCTGATCATATAAAAAACATTGTATTTGAATATTTATAAATGACCACTTACGCGGTATGATATTGCCATTAAAAAATAAGGGAGCAGCGCTCGTAGGCGGCATCTGTCGTCACACTGTCGCGCTTCCTCGGGAAAGGGGTTTATATCATGTCGGTATATTCAAACAAGAAAACAGCAACGCTTAACATCACGGTCACGGCGGTGCTGATGGCGATGAATGTTGCGCTCAGCTCGTTCGGAGTGCCCGTACCGGGCGGTCATCTGTACCTGAATGATGTCGTTATCTGCCTTGCGTCTATCCTGCTCGGACCCGTCGAGGCGTTTATGGTCGGCGGTGTCGGCGCATTTCTCGGCGATTTTTTCTTTTATCCCACGCCTATGTTCGTCTCGCTTGTGACACACGGTCTGCAGGCGGTCGTCATCTCACTGTTCACGCACAAGATAATGAAGAATAAGCCGCACCTCGGCTCTATTATCGGCGTTGCGGTCGGCGCGGTGATCATGGTCGTAGGCTATTCGCTCGGCAGAGCGTTTATTTACAGCACACCCGAATATGCGATAGTCAAGCTGCCGTTCCAGATACTTCAGGCTGTGTTCGGCGCTGTATTCGGTACGGTGCTCGCATGGAGATGCGGTCTGAGAAAGCTGTATCTGCGCCTTGTGGCGGGAAAATAATTCGGACACTGCCTCTTCCGGCATTTGTCTGCCCGGTATGAAATGAAAAAAGCGCGCCCTGCTTTATCGCGGGACGCGCTTTTTGTATTCGGCGTGGGTGTCCGTCATTCCGAGCAAAAGCTGCGGTCGATCGTTATAACGCAGTTATAGCTCGGATCCTTTTGCCTTACGAGCTCGGATATCTTCTCGCGCAGCTCGGATTCGCTCATGCTCATGCCGTAGGGCATGATGCAGTCGAAGATGACATTCGAGTGGCTCGCTCCGCGCACGAGGCGCAGATCGTGAAAGGTCAGACCTGCTCCTATTTCGTGCAGATGCTCATGCAGGTATATGCGCAGGCTCTCGACCTCCGGGTCGTTTGTAACGATGGGGTCGTAGTGTACGATGAGCTGGAGGTGTCGGTTCTCGGCGAAATCACGTTCGATATTGTCGATGATATCGTGACTTTCGAGCGGGTCGGTATCGGCGGACATCTCCACATGAACGCTCGCAAAGGTCCTGCCGGGACCGTAATCGTGGACGATAAGATCATGTATTCCGAGCACACCGGGATAGGTGAGAATGCGGTCGCGGATATCGCGCACCGTCTCGGTGCTCGGAGCTTTGCCGAGTATGGGGTCGAGGGTGTCGCGGACAAGCCCTATTCCGCTTATAACTATGAATACCGATACCGCAACTGCGGCATATCCGTCGAGCTCGAAGCCGGTCAGGCTCGAAATAATCGCGGAGACAAGTACGGCGCAGGAGCTTATGACATCGCCGCGGCTGTCGGCTGCGGTCGCAAGGAGCGCGCCGGAGGATATGCGGTTGCCGAGACGGCGGTTGAACAGCATCATCCATAGCTTTAGTGCGGCGGAGAGGATGAGCACCACAGCCGGCAGAACTCCGAACTCGACCGCCTCCGGCGTTATTATCTTGCGCACGCCGGTCGTGAACAGCTCGATGCCGATGGCGATAACGAGCGCGGAAACGACGAGCCCGGATAAATATTCGTATCTGCCGTGACCGTACGGGTGCTCGCGGTCGGGAGGCATGCTCGCCAGCTTAAAGCCAATCAGGCTGATGATGCTCGACGATGCGTCGGACAGGTTGTTGAAGGCATCGGCGGTGATGGAGATCGAGCCGGAGATAAAGCCCGCGGCAAGCTTGAATACGAACATTATCACGTTGCAGATAATGCCGACTATGCCCGAGAGCCTGCCGTATGCGGTTCTCACCTCGACGGAGTCGGTCGAGGTGTAGTTCGGGACGAATTTTTTCACAAGAAAATCGGTCATTTCGACCTCCGGTTATCCCGCAGGGCGGGAGATTTTGCGTTTGAAACGGTTATATTTTATGCGGCGGCGCGTCGGCGATGAACGCAGGGATAATATCTAAGGCAGACCGATGCGTCGATCTGCCTGTGGAATGAGCTTTTATAATGTGGTAATCGGAATGGGTTTTAAGTTGATAATACATACCGAAAAGTCGGCGCGTGTATGCCTCTCCTGCGCAAGGGGAGGCATACACGTCCGCTGCTTTGATGACATTATCAACTTGATTTACATCTGAATTTTCAGTGAATTGTTAAATCACTACGAATTCAATCGAATCTAAGCTTTAGTCGCTTTTCTTTGACCATACAGTGCGCAGCGAACAACGCGGGGCGTTGTTCCAAAGCTCCAAAAGAAACGCCGCTCTGTGGGGTCATTGAATCGCTGCACGATTCAATATGAGGTTTCGGTCTGTGCTTCGCACTTACCGAAACATTCACACCTTGTTTCTGCAACGGTTGACGAAACTTTTAAACTGTCTAGTCCTTAGTCCGTGTGCAACGAGCGAAACCCTTGCTCCGCAATCGCTCCGCTGTTCTGCCCGAGAAAGACTCCCTATTACAAAGTTTTCGCCAGGCCTTTTTCAAAAGGCCGCGTACCCCTCTTGGCGCGTACCCCTCTTGGCGCGTACCCCCTCTTGGCGCGTACCCCGCGTCTCTTTCGTTCCTTATTTCAGCAGGGCTCCGAAGCCGGCGCTTTCTGCCCATTTAGCAGCAGTGCTGCCTGCGGGTGTAACGATCGACGAGAGCTTGTCGCACTGATAGATCATTCCGCCACCGAGAGTAGTTACCGAGGCGGGAAGCTCGATGCTGTTGAGGTTCACGCATACCGCGAACGCGAGGTCTCCTACGCCCCAGACGGTATCGGGGAGCTTAACGGTATTGACTGTTGCGATATAGTAGAACACGTTAGAAACGTACTTTACGCCGCTCGGAACGGTGATTGTGCTGTCCTTGGAGTTTATCTTGATGAGCACTCCGTCGCCGACGGTGACGAAGGTATCCGTCTGTGCGGCGAGCCATTTTGTCTTACCGAGTATGGTAAGACCGACGCTCTTGACCGATGCGGGAATGGACACGCTCTCGATATTCGAGCACTCGAGGAATGCGTATGTTCCGATATAGCTTACACCGTTGGGAACGGTGACGGCGGTTATCGTCTGATTGCCTCTGAAAGCAGAGGCACCGATAGCGGTGACCTTAGCGCCGCCGAGCGTCGAGGGGATGGTGATAGCGCCGCCCTTGCCGGTATAGCCGGTAACGGTAGCATTGCCCGATGCGTCGAGAACGTAGGTATAATCAGCCTCAACGGGTGCGGGAGTGTTCTGCGGAGCGGTCGTTTCTGCGGCGGGAGCGTCGGTCTCTGCGGGAGCGGTGGTCTCGGGCTCATTCGCGGTGGTCTCTTTGCTGCCGTCCGCCGTATCGGTCGGCTCGGTCTCCTCTGTGTCGGTTGCTGCGGTGGTTGTGACGGCTGTCGTCTCGCCACCGTCGGAGATGAGCTGAGGTACGAATTTTATCGCGAGCGCGACTACAGCTCCGAGAACGACGACGAGCAGGGCGATGAGTACTGCGCCTGCCAAGCGTCTGCCGGTGCTGCCCTCCTCCTCTTCTTCCTCCTCGCCGGAGGCATATGTAAAGTCATGATTCTCGGTCTGCTCGGCTGCGCCGGCGATCATGGTCATTCCGGCTGCAACGATGGTATCCGAAACGCGCTCGGGCACGCGGATAGCAGCGGCGCGCTCTGAGAGGATAGCGCCGAGCTCGGCTGCGCCGCGGAACTTAGAGAGCGCGGGGGTATCCTTTGTGCGCTTCTTGATCTCCGCACCGACGAGACCCGCACCTGAAATTATCGCGCGGCGGACGCTGCGGGGATCAGCCTGAAGATTTCTTGCTATCTGATCGGGATCAAGCCCGCAGAAGAAAAACAGCATAACGGCAAAGCGCTCAGCCTCGGGCAGTGCGCAAACAGCCTCCTCGACCGCGCGGCAGGCATCGGCATCGCCGACAAGCTCGGAGCGCGAACCGCCGAGGCTGTAAGGAAAGCTTTTTTTATCGCCGGCATCATCGGGCAGCGTTGCCGCAAGGCGTGAAAAATCAACCGTTCTTCCGCTGCCGGAAAGGTAGGAGCGGCAGCGCTTTGCGGCGGTCATGTAGCTCCATGCGGGGAAGGATGCGGGATCCTTCAGCAGTCCGAGCTTGCCGTATATATGCATAAAGGCGGACTGCAGCATACCCGCAGCGGCATCCTCGTTGCCCCCGACGAGGCGCAGACAGAGGTAGTAGACATTGTTTTTGTATGCGTCGTATATTCCCGCAGCAGCAGCCGTGTTGCCGGAAACGGCATTTCCTATCAGCTCTTGTATATTCATGACATATTTCCTTCCGTAAAAGCAGAATTAACATTCCATCGACATTCTACCACATCTTGCGCATCTTGTCAATTCGGAAAGCGGTGAGATTTTTCGTGAAAGATCTCTGAAAAAGCCGATTTGGTATGTTTTGGGCTATTATTCTATAAGTAGAGTCGACAAACGCCCTAAGGTGTTGTTGAATAGGAAAAAAGAAGAAGGAAGAAGGTCGATATACGGTAAAGAATTCAAAGAAGAGGCGATGCGACTGTAGGATGAGATCGGGAGCAAGAAGGCGGCAGCCCGGCTCGGGATTCCGTACTACACGCCGGCAGACCGTCGAATACCGCGCTCATTCCGCCGCGCCGTCGATGCCCGAGCCGATAAGCAGGCTCACCTCGTCGAGCAATCCTGCGGCGAGAAAACCGGCGTTGATATGACCGCCGCCGACGACCGCCATCCGCTCGACTCCGAACTCATTTGCGAGCAGCTCGCAGGCGCGTGCAAGGTCGATTCTGTCATGTCCGCAGGCGATATAGCTTATGCCGCGCTCGTAGAGGTAATCGAGGTAGTCGCGTCCGACCTGCTCGCTCGTTATTATAAGTAGCGGGCGCTGTCCGCCTTCGTCGCCGTTCCAGCGCAGGGTACCGTGCGTGTCGACTACTGCCTCATATCCGTCCGCGCGGCGCGCGACCGAAAACACCTCGTGTCCTACCGGTTCTCCGCCGCTCGCGAACTCGCCCGGCTGAGCCATCTCGAGCTGCGCGGTCACTCTGCCGCTCACGCGGGTAGGCGCGCCGAGCGCATCGAGGGTATTGTAATAGTCTTGTACGCCCGGCAGGTGCTCGGTCATGGCACAGTCTATGCGCCCGTCGACCGAGGTCATCATGTGGCATATTGTGTACGGTCTGTTCATATCGGGTTCTCCTTTGCAGTGGATTATTCTGTCCGTGCGGCGCTGCGCGTGATGTCGGACTGCCTCCGCTTTGCCCTTGCTTTGCGGAACGGAGCCGCCGCCCATTCGCCTCACCGCCTGCGGATGTTTTTTGCTTGCGAGTATATTCTACAACTTGGAGTTTGCTCCAAGTCAAGGGGTTTTTCAAAAAAATCCGAAAAAATTTTTAAGCATCCGCAGAATAACGCAGCAGCGCCATATTTACCCGTGACGGATAAATACGGCGCTGTGTAAACTATTTTTTCTGACAAGGCTCAGTGCTCAGATTCTGCACAAGCAAGCATATCGCCTGCCGATTTAATTTGCCTTGCTCTGACGGATAACAAAAACGTATTCACGTGTCTCCTGAATGATCTTATATATCGGGTAAACGAGTGTGAGCGAGCCGAACAGTGTTACCATAAAGACAAGTGCCTCTTCGCCCGTACTTCTTATATCTCTGCCGAGACCGCTGAAAATTCTTCTCAGCATATACGGTACAAAAGTCAGAAATATACCCGTAATGCCCATCTCGAAGCTAAGCCCGATTCCTAAAATCAGACCGATCACTAACGAGACTGCCATTCCGACTATCTTACCGATAGCCCACGAGTGCATGCATTCCTTGCTGCAAAATTTTACTTTGTTGTTGTCTTTCAATACATCGCAGGCAATGTACGGCGTTGCTTCCTCGTCAAATTCTTTTCCGCAACTGCATTTTGCCATAAATATCACATCCTTTTCTTTGCAGTCCGACCGAGACGCATCCGAGGATGCGCTCGGTCGCGCCGCATTCTCAGCGGTCGTATTTTGCGATCATATCGTTTGTACGACTGCGGTCGGGTTCATAGCGACCGCACGGATCTTCATCGGCATAGACAAATGCACCGCTGACTTTTTCACATGCAAATTTCATGCTTCCCGAAAAAGTTTCATAGTTGTGTCCAAGCTCACAGTATTTGCACGAGCCGCATTTTCCGTAATAGCTTTTATCTGACATTCGTTTCACCTCCTCTCGCTTATGCACATGTATGCTCTTTAAGACTTTCCGCGGCATAGAGCCGCCTTTTTCTCGCAGTCCTTATAGCTGCCGAGCGCGGTGTACACAATACCCGCTCTCTTGTAATCGCTGTCCTCATAGAGTATTTCTGCGGTTTCGTATTTGTCGGCATCCGTCGCGCCCTCGGGGAAATAAACGCAATTATCCAAGGCCATAACCTGCTTTCCTATCTTCGGATCGTCGTATGAATAATAACGATTATCCGAGGATAAGATCAGTTTGAGTTCAACAATAGTCTCTGCTCCTCCTATTGAGTAGGCGTGATACGATGCCTCCCATCGGATATCTGCACCGTCCATCGTACCGGTTCCCGATTTATAGTCACCGGCGGGATTTTCGAGTGTTAAGGTATCGGGATAGCCGTCGGCAGGATCAATGCACTGCCATGTGTTGCACAGCTCTATTTTCTGGCGCTTGTCGCACTCGCGCAGAAGTGCGGCTGCATCCTTTCCGCTTAGATTATAGAGTATAGTCGCAGCAGTATTGTAGCACCCTTTTTCGAGCAGCTCCTTTGCACGGTTATACTTGGCTTCGCGGACTCCCGCAGCACATTCAGAGGCAAGCGTACTGCAGTCCTTGTAGTCACCGAGCGAGGAAAGTATACTTGATGCCTCATCATAGCTTCCCTCTGCCATAAGCGCTTTTGCGCGCTCGTATTCCTCATTTTTCAGCGCATCCCTGCACAGCGCTTCGCGATCGGCACTGTCCTTAAAGTCACTGAGAGAGGAGAAAATCTTCTGAGCCTCTTCATATTCGCCGCTGTCATACAGCGCCGCGGCTTTATCGTATTTCACGCCTTTCTGTGCCTCTTTGCAGTCCTCTATGCGCTGCTCGCTGTCCTTAAAATCGTCGAGAAAGGCAAATGCCAGCCGAGCCGCCTCGTAGTTTCCGTTCTTATACAGCCGCTCGGCATAGGCATAAACATCCTCGTTTTTAGAGCCCTGACGGATGTATACTCTCTCGTCGAGCAGGAGAAAACCGCCGTCGAACTTGTACTCGTAGTCATTGGAATAGCTGACGAGCTGAACGGCGTTTATGTAGAGCCGATCATTCTTTGTATACCAGTTCATGTCAACGCCCTCGATGCTGCCCTTGCCGTCATGCTCGACGATCATTATGTCCGGGTATCCCGATTTTGCTTTCGCGCAGACCCACGTGCCCTCGAGCGAGCTGCCGCAGCCGGTGAGAAGTACGGGCAGCAGCATGATGCAGCAGAGCAGGGCTGCAATGGGTGAGTATTTTTTCGCTTTCATATGCTTGTCCTTTCGTGCGTCAGTTCAGCGGCTCTATCGCAGAGAGCATGTCGGTTATGTCGGCACCGTGGTTTTGACGATCGTAATCCATCTGCGTTATGATGATTATTCTGCCATCGTCCATCTGTCGACCGCAAACATAGTAGCTGCCGCCTTCTAAGGAGAAGTCAATATTTTCAGCGTAGCTGATTCTTGTGCATTTATATAGCTCCGATGCGATAAAAATGTTGTAATTACCCGAGGGGTATATGTCATATTGATTGTCGTAAAAGAGTTTTGATATTTCATCTGCGTATAGCGATATGATTCCGTCGATGTCGATATTTCCGTATTGGGCATAATCTTCATCGGTTGGCAGGACGCATTGGATACCGAAGGAACTTCCGTTCGAATCCTTTGCAAGGAATGCAAAAGCACCATCATCCGTACCATCATCCACAATCGTATCGTATGTGTCGGCGAGGTTTAGCTTTATATTAGCCCATTCGTTTATGTAGTAGTCGCTGCCGCTCCCTTTATAATTTTTTTCGATGCTGCCGTAATAATACGGATCCCTCTCTTTCGGCGCAGCCGAGGAAGTGCCGAGCATAGGCGCGGACTCGCTTTCATCGCTTCTCTGCTCGGTGGGCGGTGCGGCGGTCGTGGTGACGCTCGTTTCGTGTGTGTCGGGAACGCTGTCACCTTTGTTCATAAAGAAAAGTGCGGCGCAGACACCGCCGCCGATGAGCAGTGCCGCACATACAACAGATAGGATGATGACCGGCGCTTTGCCGGTCCTGCGCGGTGCGGGTGCATCGGTGCGGTAGGTCGGCGAGGGCATGCTCGGGTCATATGCTGTCGGCGCATTCGCACAGTCGGGCGTGCGGGGCTGTGTCTCAGCCGTCGTGCGGGGCGGTGAGCTTTTCGGTGCACTCGGCTGTCTGTCGATTACGGGTCGAGCTTCTGCGGGGCATATTTCGGAGGTCGGCTGCGGCTGCGCTGCCTGACGTGCGTCGGAGGCAGACTGCTGTTTTCCGCAGCCGGGGCAGAATTTCGAGTCTTGCGGAATCATGCTGCCGCATTCTGTACAATAATTTGCCATGTTTTTTGACTCCTTAAAAAATTACGTTGGATGATATCCGATGATATTTTCCGATCGGTTTATGTATAAAATATCACAAAATGAGATATTTGTCAATATCTCAAAGCGAGATTTTTTATAATATGTCCCATACTATATCCGTAGGCGCAGCCGCCGAAACGGATAAAAAAGAGGGGGATAATATGCGACTCAAGGATATAAGAGAGGATCTCGATATTACGCAAAAGGAGCTTGCGGCGCGGCTTCACATCGGACAGAATACCTATTCTCAGTACGAAAACGGACAGCGCGGACTGCCGATAGAGGTGCTGATGCAGCTGACGGTGATATTCGATACCTCTGCGGATTATATTCTCGGACTGACCGACGAGCGCCGTCCGTACCCGCGCAGCGAGCGGATGACGCTGTGAATGCCTCGGTTTTGAAAACAACTGAATAGCGGCGCATTTGCACGGCAACAATAGCTTTACCCGAGGGAAAAACATACCGAGCGCGGCGCAAACTGCGGAACTTGTCCGCACGGCTGACCGCTTATTATGCCTATTATGATGAAAGGATTTCGGAAATGAAGCTATTGGAAATATATAGAAAATGTAGAGATAACAACATAAACAAGCTGCACCATACTGATTTTTCTGCTTTTGCAGCCGAAAGAGATATGACGAGAGGCAGCATGACGGTGGAAAATGCAGCTGAAAATAACGCGGCATGGGGAGATATTACTGCGAAAAGTGCGGTCATAGAGGCTTCTGCAGCCGGGCGCAATGCGGCATGCGGCATCACGACGGGTATGCATTCACGCCGCAGAGAGGATCGCCGCTCGGGCGGGTCGACCGTCGCCGCGCGGGTCGTCTGCTGCATCTGCACACTCGTGCTGCTGTTCTCCGCTTGTACCGGAATACGCGCGCTCGGGGTCGATGCCGAGCTGTACGACCGCATTCTGCGCCTGCACGTTATAGCCGACTCGGACTCGGACGCCGATCAGGCAGTCAAGCTCAAGGTGCGGGACGCGGTGCTCAAGCTGCTCGGTGACGAGATGGAGACAAGCCCCGACCTTGAGCAAGCGCGCACCGCTGCCGAGCGGCTCATGCCTGAGGCGGAGAGGGTGGCGCGGCAGGTGCTGCGGGACAGCGGCTTTTCTTACGGCGCGACCGTGACTCTCGGCTATGAGTATTACCCGACCCGTGACTACGGCGGCTTCAGGCTGCCCGCAGGGCGCTATCTCTCGTATCGCATTGTCCTCGGCTCGGGCGAGGGACACAACTGGTGGTGCGTCCTGTTTCCCGCACTCTGTACCGCGCCTGCCGAGCGTCAGGAGGATGAGTTTGTGACGGCGGGCTTTACGCCGGGGCAGATAGGAGTTCTCTCCGGCAAAAAATCGCCTAAGTATGCCGTCCGCTTCCGAATTCTCGAGCTGCTCGGCGAGCTTGAAGAAAAGCTGAAATGACAACACACGGTCGTTTCTTGAAGCATGCCGCACACTTTCCGTATGCATTGTTTTCTTCACATATAATATGCGTTATAACAGACGCAAAAAAAGCGACTGATTTGGATATGTCGGCACTTGCGCCCTGTGCGGCGGTGCAGACCGGCAGCTGCCGCGGAGCGGCTGCGGTGTCTGCCGACCGAATATGCGGCTTGTAAGCGGAATATGCCGATCAGAATGCCGCCCTACCGTATAAATCATGCCGTATATCAGAAAAGGACGGCAAAAAGCACCGACCGGGAAAGGGACATGCCTTTCGTTCGGTCGATGCTTTTTTGGCTTGAATATTATTTCATTAGCTTCATGCGGATTTTAGTGTCCGAGGCGGTACGCAGGGAGCTTTTTCGGTGATTTTTTGTGAAAAAACTCACTGCACTGCTTTTTGTTAAGAACGGAAATCACGGCCTTTGCCTGCAAAATGCTTCCGATCGTTATTAAAATGTCAGATCGTTATTAAAATGTCAGATCGCGGAGCGGGATTCCCTTTCGGCGGCCGGTGCGCTTTTTGCATTCGGCTGCTTTTCCCGCAGTGCCGTCATTTTGACCTTTGCTGCTTTGTGCGGCGGAGTCGGAGCGGTTTGCGGGGGTGCTGTCTTCGGTATTTCCGTCCTCCGGGCGGCTGCGTCGGCGGGCGATGAGGCATATCGCGACAAGCGAGACTATGCCGACCGCAGACAGAATATCTCCGACGATAACGCAGGTCGGCAGATAGCGCAGCTCCACCGTGTGCTGTCCCTCGGGCAGCTCGAATGCGAGAAGAAAGTCCGAGGTCTCGAGCAGGTCGACCCGCTCGCCGTCGATATATACGCGCCACCCCTCGTCGTACGGGATGCCGGTAAACATAACGCGGTCGCCCGGCTCGGCATTCACGCTGCCCCTGATATGTGTATCCGAGAAGCTCGTGACATCGAGTCCGCTTCTGCCGAGGCGGCTTATGACCGATTCGAACAGCGTGCGGTCGAGATACCAGAAATAATCGGTCTCGTCCTGAATGTACATGGCGCTGTCCTCGGGCTTGAGCGCCACGGTCATCTCGGTATCGTCTGCGCGTGTGCCGAGCGAGAGGATGCTGTACGATTCGCCGTCGAAATATGCACCCGTGCGCTCGCCGTCGACATAGACCGACGCTTTGCGCTGATAGCTCGACGGAAAGTAAGCGTATATAGGGCAGTCCTCGCCCGCGCCGAACAGCATGTAGGTCACGCGCGCATTTGCGCTCTCGTCTGCGGGAGTGTATTTGGTGTGGGTAGGTGCGGTTTCGGTCGCGACGGTGTGCGAGACGGTCATTTTTTCGGTATCGACGGTCGCGGCGATAGGCTTCCATACCTCGACCGTTTCATCCTCGCCGAGCATGGCGGTTATCATTGCATTCATCCGTGCAAACGGATTGCTTTCGCTGCCCGATGTGTAGCCGAGGATATCCTCGTTTACTCCGTAGCAGAGCGGCAGCGCGTAGGGATTTTCAACACCGATCAGCTTGTGCTCGCTGTCCGAGGTAACTCTGTTATACAGCGGCGCATCCTCCTCGCTCTCGCATATGAGATATCGGATGGAAAAGAGCGAATCGAATACCGGATTGCCGCCGTAATAGCGTGTCCAGTTTGATGCCGATCCGATACCGAGCTTGCCGAGCTCGGAGATAACACTGCGGTTGAGCAGTGAAGAGGAGCTCGAAATACCGTAAATACCGAGCGCCATACCGTCGTTCGTCTTGCGGAAAACGGTCTTTTCGGTGCGGTAGAAATCGTCCTCGCCGTATTTTTCGGAGCTGTATTCCTTTAACATATCCGCGCTCGGTTTTACGCGGTCGATGAACGAGCGGTAGGAGGTGCGCGAGGTGAACGAAACGTCGGTGTTCATCTGATCCTCGGTATATATGCCCGCAAAGAGCAGCTCTCCGCAGACGGCAAGAATCAGCAGCACAGAGCTGCTCCACACCATGCGCCGGCTGCGCATAGCATAGATAACGCCGAGCCATACGAGTATCAGCAGCACCGAGAGCATTACGCCGAGCAGATTGCCGAACCAATCGTATCCGAGCTTCTGCGAGACCGCGAGGAGCAGTATATATGCCGCTGCCGTGCAGCCGATCACGCGGATATCCAGCTCGCGCAGCTCCGAAAAGGCACGGTAGGCAAGCACCGTCAGTACGAAGATGAGCATGAAGGAGTAGCGGTAGTTGAGCCAGTTCGGCTTTTGGAAGCCGTGCCAAACGATATCGACGCTCGACATCACAAAGCTGAAAACAAATACGCAGATCAGCCCGCCTGCGGCGACCTTTTCGCGCCCTCCGATCTTTCGCGAGGCGAAGAATGCGGGCACCGTCAATGCGGTGAGAACGCCGCAGTAGATAAACGGCAGACCGATCGGACGAACGGTGTCATATGAGGCGGGGAAGAGCCGTGCGAAGAGGTCGAACAGATCGAATTTTGAGGTCAGGGTGTAGTCGGGGGTGGAGAATTCGTTCTTTCCGAAGGCGAGTGAGACATATGCGGGACAGATCACCGCAGCTGCGATGAGCAGTCCTATCGCGGAGAAGAGCAGCATACGTCCGAGCGAGCGGAGCAGATGGAGGCGCTCGCCGGTGAGGTTATTCTCGCCGTTTCCGCTCTTTGCAAAGTAATAGTAGAAAAAGTAGAGGGACGTGAAGATACACACCATGTAGCCGATATAAAAGTTGCTCATTGCGCAGTAGGCGAGCGACACGGTGTAGAGGAGAAATTTCTTTTCTTTTATCAGCCGTTCGATGCCGAGCACGAGCAGCGGCAGGAAGATCAGCTCATCTATCCACATGGTGTTGTGAGCCTGAACGACAGCATAAGACGAGAGAGCGTAGAGGGTGGAGAATGCGACGGTAACGACCTTTCTGCCCGGGTAGGCGGAGCGGAGGTACAGCGCCATTGTAAAGCCGCAGGCACCAGCCTTGAGCATGAACATCAGCAGCAGCGCCTCGGTGATGAAGCGTGCCGGAAAGAGGCAGACAATGAGCGAAAACGGGCTGGCGAGGTAGTAGGCAAAGATGCCGAGAAATTCACCGCCGAGAGTCCTCGACCACGAGTACAGCAGGCTGCCGCCGCCGAGCAGCTTGTTTCTCAGTTCCTCGAAGAATGAAACGTACTGACCGTTGAGGTCGAGGATGAGGACAGAGCCCTCGCCGATGGGGAATACGGCGCGGGAGATGTAAAAGAGGAGGAGAAGCCCTGCGGGAATGAGAAACGCCCATAGGAGGAAAAGATTTCTCCCGTCGCGCAGGGACTCGAAGTACTCGGAGAACGCAGAGGACAGCATGCGGCGCTTTTTCGGGGGAGCTGTCCGCGCGTCGGGCACATGCGAAGAGGCTGTTTGTGTTTCGGCGGCGGGCGATGAGGATGCTGTTTGAATATCTGCGGACGCCGCAGTCTGACGGTCGGTTGAAGATGTGTTCGGATTCATTGGTTTACTTTCCTTTTCAGAAGTAAATTGAGGGGGTGAACGGGGAGGAAGAAGCGTGATCTTTAATGGACTGTTAGGGTGAGAAAGCTACGGATGTGAAATATGCAGTTGAGTAAGGAGAAGAAATATTGACTTTTGATTGGAAAAACTTGATTTGGCATGGGACAGAGTTGATATCGCGAGCGGCGATTGCGGACGTGAGAGCCTCTCCGTTTAACCGCCGCGCGGTTAAATATGAAATTTTGCTTTGCCGCCGACGGCAAGCGGTCTTGCTTTGCAAGACCGCAAAATTGTGCTCGTGCAGGGGGGGAGCACTATCAACTTAAGTTTAGTCGTACTAAGGTGTATTATAGAATTAAGTTGATAATGCATACTGAAAAGTCGGTGCGTGAAAGCCTCCCCCGTGTAGGGGGTAGGTGCTCATTGAGCCGCATAGCGGCTCAATCGACGGAGGGGCTGTTGGAGACTAAAAAGTCTGCTACCAAATCTCAAGTTCGTGACAACTTTTCTGCCATATTAAATTTGATGTTTTTCGCTGTTTTTTGTATGGCAGAAAACTTGTCATGAACCAAATTTGATTAAAGTTTCCTCAGTTCCCAACAGCCCCTCCGCTTCGCTGCGCTCAGCACCTCCCCTTACACAGGGGAGGCTTTCACGCGCGAACTTTCAGTGTGCATTATAGGTCCGATTTACTGCAAATTCGTTATTTTGTCATTGTGTGTTATCACAACATATTTAGGTAAATCAGAGCCTTAGCCGCTTTTCTTTGATTGCGCAGGCGCAAAGAAAAGCTAAGGAAAAGAAACGCCGATTCTCGGGGCGTTGCCCCGAACCCCACCGCCTTTGAAAAGGCGGGCGAAACTTTCAAACTGGCTAATCTTCAGTCCGTGCGCTGTGGGCGAAACTATCGGTCAGCAATCGTCTCAGCCCTTTTGCCCGAGAAAGACTCCCTATTATAAAGTTTTCGCCAGGCCTTTTTCAAAAGGCCGCGTACTCCGCGTACTTCGCGTACCCCCCGCGTACCCCGTTTCCTCACGCGCGGTGCTTTTTGCGGCGCGGGAGGATGTACGAGGCGCTTTCGGGTCTGAGGAGGATAACGGCGGCGACGAAGGTCACTATCCCCGCGAGGGAGATAATGCCGCCGTAGACGAGGCATGATGGCATGTAGCGCATGCTGACGGTGTGTTCACCGGGTGCTGCGCGGAATGCGATAAGCGAACCGAGTACCGTTTCGGTCTCGACCTCTGCGCCGTCGACGGTCACGCTCCAGCCGGAGTCCTGCGGGATAGAGGTGAATACCATTCCGCTCTCAGGCACGGTGACGGTGCCCTCGACGCGGGTATCCGAGAAGCGCGTAATCGCGGCGTTATTCTCGGCGAGGCGTGCGGCGGTCTGCTCCCAGAGGGCGGTATCGAGGTACCAGAACGGCTGTATATCCTCAACGATATAGAACGGCTTGTCCTCGGTGAGAATGACCTTGAGCGTCGCCTCGGCATCGGTCGGCAGAGCGCCGAGCGCGATCGTGTGCTCGACCGCCTCGCTCTTGTACTTGGCAAGCTCGACATTATTGAACATTATCTGACCGGTCGAGCCGTACACAGACGGGAAAACGCAAAAGACGGGATTATCCTCGCCCGCGCCGCTGAACGAATACGTAACATCTGCACTGCGCTCGGAGTTGTCGGCCACGAACTTTTCATGGCGGGGATAGTCATCTGTCGCCTTGATGGTCGATTCGCGGGTATTCGAGAGGTCGAGGGTCGTCTCGATGGGCTTCCATATCTCGACGGTCTCGGTCTCGCCGAGCATGGCGGTGACTATCTCGTTCATTTTTGTAAACGGATCGGCTGAGTAGTGCTGCTCGTCTAGGTCAAGCTCGGCGATAGCGTTGCTGACACCGTAGAAAAGCGATAGCGCATTTTTGTTCTCGTAGCCGTACAGTGCGGTATCGGGATCCTCGAGGATGCGGTCATAGCCGTAGGCGGAGACATCTGCGGAGTCCGCTATGTAGCGAACGCCGAGCAGCGAATCGGCAACGGGGGTCTGACCCTTGTACTGGGACCAGTGCGAATGCGAGGCATAGCCGAGGTCTCCGAGCGTTGCAATGACGGCGGAATTGAGCAGCGAGGAGGAGTTTGAAATGCCGTACTCGCCGAGCGCCATCGGATCGCAGACGGTGCGGTGACCGGTGTTCTCCATGCGGTAGAATTTCGAGCCGGAATGCTCGCTGTCATAGTTTTTCAGCGCCTCTATCATAGAGCCGTACTTTTCGTTGTAGTCAACGTAGCTGCTGCGGCTCGAGAAAACAACATCGCTGTTCATTCGGTTCTCGAGATAGACGCCGGTAACGACCGTCTCTACGCATACGGCGACGACGAGCAGCAGAGGCGCGAGCCTCGACATCGCGCGGCTGCGGACAGCCCATATGCAGAAAACGGATACTGCGAGGAGTCCGAGCGTGCCCCATACGACGTAGATATCGCTCATCCATTCATAGTCGCCTATCTTCTGAACGAGTGCAACGAGCGTAACGAGCGCGAATATTATCGGCAGCAGCCAGCGTATCTCAAGCTCACGCAGCTCGGAGAACGCACGGTAGGCGAGCGTTATGAAGAAGAATATGAGCATGAACGCATAGCGGTAGTTGAGCCAGTTCGGGTTCTGAAAGCCGTGCCATACAAGGTCGGGCAGCGAGAGCGACATGCTCATCGCGAATACGGTGATAAAGCCCGCAGCGGCGAGCTTTTCCCTTCCGCTCGGCTTACGTGCGAAGAAGAACATCGGCATGAGCAGCAGCGTCAGCGAGCCGCAGGCGATGAACGGAAGCCCCTCGGGACGAACGGTGTCGTAGGCGGTGGGCATCATCTTTGCAAAGAAGTCGAGCAGGTCGAATTTTGCCTTAAGGTCGTAGCTCGGGCTTGAGAAGCCGGTCTTTCCGTAGGAGAGCGAGATGTATGCCGGATAGAGTATCACGGCGGCGATCTCGAGCGCGATTATCGAAAAGATGAGCATACGCAGCAGTGATCGGAGAAAATGGCGGCGTTCGCCGGTGAGGTTATTCTCTCCGTCTCCGCTTTTTGCAAAATAATAGTAGAAAAAGTAGAAAAAGGAAAACATGCACATCATATAGCCGATGTAAAAGTTCGACATTGCGGCGAGTGCGAGAATAGCCACATAGAGGACAAAATCCTTTTTCTTTATCAGGCGCTCGATCCCGAGCGCGAGCAGAGGCAGATAGATAAGCTCATCTATCCACATCGTGTTGTGCGCCATTACTATCGCATAGGAGCAGAGCGCGTAGAGGGTGGAAAAGACGACCGAGCCGAGCTTTCTGCCGCCGTGTGAGCTGCGCAGATACAGCGCCATCGAAAAGCCGCAGGCGCCTGCCTTGAGCATGAACATCAGCAGCAGTGCCTCGGTGATGTGAGAGGCGGGGAACAGGCAGGTTATCAGCGAGAACGGGCTCGACAGATAGTATGCGAATATGCCGAGAAATTCGCCGCCGAGCGAGCGCGACCACGAGTAGAGCAGGCTGCCGCCGTGCAGCAGCTTGTTTCGCAGCTCCGCGAAGAAGTAGACGTACTGACCGTTGAGGTCGAGAATGAGCACCGAGCCGTTTCCGAACGGGTATATCGCACGCGAGAGATAGATGCAGAACAGCAGCACGAACGGGATGAGAAAAGCCCACAGCAGATACAGACTGCGCTTTTTGGCGACGCGGTCCTCATAGCCGGTGAGCAGGCGGCAGGAGCTGCCATACACGCGGCTGCGCGCACGCGCGCGAGAGAAAAGCGAGAACCTGCAGCTCTCGGCATCGGATGTGTCCGATATATCAGATGTATCTGATGTGTTTGAAGTGCCGGCTGCTTTAGATGCATTTTCGTCCGCCGCAGCTGCCGAGGCTGTTACGACAGTGGGAGCGCCGTCGGAGACTGTATCGGAGATCGCGCCGACATCTGCGGAAGCCGCGTTTGCCGCTGCGGTATCTGTGCCCGCGGCGCAGCCGGGCTGCTCCGCGTCCGACGAGGGTCGGAGATTGTCCTTATTTTCCGTCATTATATGTACCGTTCCTTTCGCCCGAAGGGCAGGTTTATTCGGAGTTTTTTCCATAAATAAGAATATTTATCGCTCACCAGTATAGCATATCTTTTCCGAGTTGTAAAGTTTTTTCCTATGTATAGTTCCGACGCGGTTCCTTTTCCTCCTTTTTTATTGACAAAGGAGGTACTTTGTAATAAAATAGATGTGTGTATCTTCGCCGCAATGCGGCGCGCGGAGAGACAAGACCGTCTCTTGCTATGCCATGACGGATGAAAGGAATTTTCACTGCGATGACCGGTATACATAATACAAATAATAGAATAAGGTGTTGCGGACTTTGCCGCACGCTCTCAGCCGCGCTTGCCATGCTGTCTGCGGCGCTGCTCCTTGCTTCGTGCGGCAAAAGCGATACGGTGATGAGGCTCGGCTCGTTTGAGGTCAGCTACGATCACTACCGCTATATCTACATGAATGTATACAACGAGCTTTCCGAGTCCGATCTGTCCGAGACGGAGCGTGCGGAGGAGCTTGAGAATGCGGTCGGCTCGTCGCTGCGTTACAGCGCATCAATATATGAGCTGGCTAAGGAAAAGAAGATCAGTCTGTCGGACGACGAGGAGCAGGCGGTCGACGATGCCGTCACGGCTGCCGAGGAGGAGTGCGGCAGTGCTGAGGAGTTTGACACACAACTGCGTGAGGCGTATCTGACGAGAGATTTCTTCCGCCGCGCGCTCGAGCTTCAGCAGCTTGAGCAGAAGCTGCGCGACACTCTGTCGAGCGAGCGCAGCGGAGAACTTGCCGTCGACGATGCTGCTCTTATCGAGGACGCACACGAGAATTTTTACTATGCCGAGTATATCCTGACGCGTGATGAGCAGGATGCCGAGGCGGTGCTCGCCGAGGCAAAGGCGGGAGCACCGCTGTCCGACCTTGCGCAGGACGGCAGAACTCTCGGCAGCTATTGCTTTACACACGGGCAGCTTATCGAGGAGCTTGAGAATGCGGTGCTCGCCGTCGGCGAGGGCGAGGTCGTGGACAAGGTCATAGTCGCAAGCGACGGCTGCCGAATCGTCCGCCGCCTTGCACTGACCGACGAGCTGATAGATGAGAATTTCGACAGCATCCGCAAGGCGTATCTTGCCCGCCGCTTCGGCGAGCTGCGCAGCGAGGTCGAGGCGGGGCTTGAGGAAAAGCGCACCTCGCTTTACGACGCGTTGTCTCCCGAGATGCTCGCAAAGCCTTGGTCGGAGGCAAAATAACACTATTGCCGAGCAGCGCGCACGGTACAGCTCCGACAGCCTGAGTATGCGCTGCCGGTAACGCGAGGATACGATAAAAACGGACAAATTAATACCGGACGGTATTACGATACGATCATAAAAGGAGAAATGAAATGAGTACAAATAAGATAACAAAGGCGGTCATTCCCGCAGCGGGTCTAGGAACGAGAATGCTCCCTATCGCACGCACGGTGTGCAAGGAGACTCTGCCGATAGTAGACCGTCCCGCAATATCCTACCTTGTAAACGAGGCGATAGACAGCGGCGCGACGGATATACTCATTATAACCAACCGCGGCAAGGGCGCAATGGAGGACTATTTTGACTATTCGCCGGAATACGAGGCCGCGCTGCGCGCAAAGGGCAAGGATGCGCTTGTCGAGGAGCTGCGCCGCGACGCAGAGCGTGCAAATATCTATTTTATCCGTCAGAAGGAGCCTCGCGGACTCGGACACGCGGTGCTTGCGGCGCGCAATTTCATCGGAAACGAGCCGTTCTACGTGCTTTACGGAGACGACGTTATCATGAGCAAGACCCCCGTCTGCGCACAGCTGCGCGATGCGTACGAGAAGTACGGCAAGGCGGCATGCGGTGTTAAGGAGGTAACGGCGGAGCAGATTCTGAAGTATTCCTCGCTCGACGCAAAGCCCATCGAGGGCAGCGGAAACTGCTATAATGTTACCGATATGATAGAAAAGCCAAAGCCCGAGGAGGTCATTACCCGTCTCTCGATTCTCGGCAGGGTGCTGCTCACCCCCGATATTTTCGATATCCTTGCAGAGACGAAGCCCGGCGCGGGCGGCGAGATCCAGCTTACCGATGCAATGCGCGTTCTCGCACAGTCGGTAGGTATGACCGCAGTCGATTTCGAGGGCAAGCGCTACGACCTCGGCTCAAAGCTCGGCTTCCTCTATGCGAATGTTGAGTCCGCGCTGCGCGATCCCGAGCTCGGAGGAGAGTTCCGCGAGTATCTCAAGGAGCTGGCGGCTACATTATGAACATGAGAATAAGCAAGACGAACTATTATCTCGATATCGCCGAGACGGTCTCGGAGCGCTGCACATGCCTGCGCCGCCGTTACGGCGCTATCATAGTCAAGAACGATTCCATCGTTTCGACCGGCTATAACGGCGCTCCGCGCGGACGCGAAAATTGCTCGGATATGGGCTTCTGCCTGCGCGAGCGGATGAACATTCCGCATGGTGAGCGATATGAGCTCTGTCGCAGCATTCACGCAGAGCAGAACGCGGTCATCTCCGCCTCCCGCGAGGAGATGGACGGCGCGACGATGTATATGGTCTGCACCGATCCCGAGAGCGGGGCTGTCGTTCCCGGAACGAGCAACTGCATGATGTGCAGACGCGTCATTATCAATTCGGGCATCAAGCGGGTCGTAATTCGCGACACGCGCGACGAGTACCGCGAGATAAACGTCAGCGATTGGATAGAAAATGACGATTCGCTCCCTGATGAATATAAGGCGGAGCGTGCGGCAGATGATAAAAACGGCGAACACGGCGGGCATTGCTGCTCCTACTGCAAAGGGAACTGAGTATGCGGAGAGTCTGCATGAAAAATACGGCGCGATCGTTTAATAAAAGAGATTCGCTGCGCGCGATGCGCACATTGCTCTGCATGCTGCTGCTTGCGGCGGCGCTTATGACCTCGCTGTCGGGCTGCGATCTGCTTCTGCCGTCGGTCGGCGGCGCGGACGGTACGGTCGAATTCGGCGGCAGGAGCTATACGAGGGTTGACCGACGTTCGATCGCTCCGGCTGCGCTCGGCGATAGCGTGGCTAAGACCAAGGGCGAGGACGGTAAGACCGTTCTCTGCCGGGTCGAGGGCGACGAGTCGGGGCAGTTTCTCGCATCGTCCGAGCACGGTGTGCTTACTGTCTGGTCGGCTGTCGAGCTGCCCGAGTCGGACACGCTTGCGAATATTGCCGTATCATATGAGGTCTGCTACTCGGATCAGGATGAAAAAACGGTGTTTACCTGTACCGATAAGGACAAGGTATCAGAGCTGCTCTCGGTGCTCGCAAGCGGCGAGCCGACCGCTCTGCCCGCCGACGACGGAGTTACCTATTATCTGAAATTCAGCCTCGAGGGCTTTGACGGTATAAGGTACGTGCTCGGCTGCTTCTACGATACCGAAACGGGCGAGGCGTATGTCTATGACCGCGATGAGAAAAAGCCGCGCTCCGTCGCTCACCTCCTCGACGGTCAGCTCCCGTACTCGAGCTGAGGGACGCGGAGAACGCGGAGGACGCGGGGAACGCGGAGAATGCGGGGAACGCGGAGGACGCGGCCTTTTGAAAAAGGCCTGGCGAAAACTTTGATAAAGGGAGCCTTTCTCGGGCAGAACGGCTGGGACGATTGCGGAGTAAAGGTTTTGCCTACCGCGCACTAACTAAGGATTAGACAGTTTAAAAGTTTCGTCGACCTTTTCAAAGGTCGCGGGGAGTGGGGCAGCGCCCCACAGAACGGCGTTTCTTTTGGAGCTTTTCTTTGCGCTTACTCGCTCAAAGAAAAGCGGCTGAGGCTCTGATTCACCCGAATTCGTAGTGACAATAGCTTTCCTCTTGCTAACTCTTTGAGCGACGCCCTGCATCGTTCGCAGCGCAACTCGTTTACAAAAAGAAAAGCGGCTAAGGCTTTGATTCACCTGAATTCATAGTGATAACACATAACGATACACTAAAATTCAGATGTAAATCAGGCTGATAATGTTACAAAAGCAGCGGACGTGTTTGCCTCCCCCGTGTAGGGGGATAGGTGCTCATTGAGCCGCATAGCGGCTCAATCGACGGAGGGGCTGTTGGAGGCTGAAAAGTCTGCAGCCAAATTATGATTTCGTGGCGTTTTTTATGCCATATCAAACATAATGGCTTTTGCATTATATAGCATAAAAAACGCCACGAACCAAGTTTGATTAAAGATTCCTAAGTTTCCAACAGCCCCTCCACCGCCTACGGCGGTCCCCCTCCCCTTACACAGGGGAGGCTTTCACGCGTCGAATCTAAGTCTTGCACTATCATTCATTTTTACCCCAAAGAACAGGAAGCGATAATATGAACGCAACAGAAGAAAAGGAGCTGTCCGCCGTCGAGAGTGCGGAGCAGGCAATGCGTGAAGCTGCGGCTGCCGGCGGAACAGCAGGCGAGACCGAGCCGGAAAAAGAGTCGGTCGACGGTGAGAAAACAGAGCGCCTTATCTGTTTTGTATGCACCGGCAATACCTGCCGCAGTCCGATGGCGGCGGCGGTGGTAAACTCCCGCAGGACCGACGAGCATCCGATACGCGCGATATCGCGCGGGCTTGCCGCGACCGTCGGTGCGCCGATGAGCGAGGGCGCGCGTCATGCGCTGATAGATGCAGGAATAGAGAGCACGGCGGATAATCCGTGGCAGCAGCATCACGCCGCTCAGATAGATGAAGAAACGCTCAAACGAGCCGATCTTGTAGTCGGGATCAGCGCCTCGCATGCGTTTGCACTCATAACGGCGTTTCCGCTATACGCGGAGAAAATTACCTCAATGCCCTGCGACATTCCCGATCCGTACGGCAGCGATGATGAGACCTATCGCCGTTGTCTCGCTGCGATAACCGAGGGCATCGGGACTCTGCTGCCGTGACGGCGGCGGATCTCCGAATTTCGGGCGAGCTGTGTATTGAACCGGCAGCTCCGACCGACGCGGCTTTGCTGCACGGTATTGCCGAGAGATGCTTTTCCTCGCCGTGGAGCGAGGTGACCTTTGCATCGATGCTCGGCGAATGCGGATGCGCTTTCTATATTGCGCGCAGCGGCGGCTCGGCTGTCGGATTTTGTGCCGTTCGCGCGGCATCGGATGAGGGCGAGCTGCTCGATATCGCGGTGCTGCCGGAGCATAGGCGCGGCGGCATAGGCACGGCGCTGCTTGGTGCGGGACTTGCATACCTGCGGGATGCGGGCACAGAGCGCATTTTTCTCGAGGTCAGAGTGTCAAATTCGGCGGCACAGTCGATGTACGCAAGCTGCGGCTTTACCGCCTGCGGCGTGCGGAAGAGATACTATTCTGCGCCGACCGAGGATGCGGCGGTCATGGTGCTCGATCTTTCGGACGAGCGGGACCGTGCATCGGGCTGAGCTTCTATTGTTTATTACTTGTGACTCATCGGAGCATGCGGCATAAGCTCGGTGCGAATGCGTTATTTGTCAGATTGTATGTGAGCTGCGGCTTTAACGCACGCGAACATATATCAGATATCAGAAGAATAGAAGAATAAAAGTATTTGACAGAAAAACAGAAGGAAGAAACAAGGCATGCTGATCCTTGCAGTCGAATCGTCGTGTGACGATACAAGCGTTGCTCTCGTCCGAATGGGCGAGCGGGAGCGCAAAATACTCTCCTGCCGTACCGCGTCTCAGACCGAGACGCATAAGCTGTACGGAGGGGTCGTGCCCGAGATAGCGAGCCGTGCGCATATAGAGGCGATATCGAGTCTCTGCTATGCGGCGTTCGACGAGGCGGGCTGCACACCGGAGCAGGTCGAGCTTGTCGGCGTTACCGCATATCCGGGGCTTATAGGCTCGCTCTTTGTCGGAGTGAACTTTGCCAAGAGTCTTGCATATGCCTACGGCAAGCCGCTCGTTGCGGTCAATCATACCCATGCCCATGCGGCGGCGGCGTACCTCGGACATCCCGATCTCAGACCTCCGTTCCTCGCACTGACCGTCTCCGGCGGGCATACGTCGCTCAGCGATGTGCGTGACTATACCGAATTTGAGGTAGTCGGCAGAACGCGTGACGACGCGGCGGGTGAGGCGTTTGATAAGGTCGCGCGGGTGATGGGCATACCGTACCCCGGAGGCGCGGAGATTGATAAGCTCGCCTCGCTCGGTGATCCCGATGCTATTCATTTCCCGTCTGCGGCGATAGCGGGCGACACGCTCGATCTGTCGTTCAGCGGGCTGAAAACTGCGGTTATCAACTATCTCAATACCGCCTCGCAGCGCGGTGATACGGTGGTGCGTGAGAATGTTGCCGCCGCACTGACCCGCTCTGTTACCTCCTCGCTTGTCTGTCGAGTGGGTGAGGCTGTGCGGCGTACCGGCAGAGAGACCGTCGTGCTCGCCGGCGGCGTTGCCGCAAATTCGCACCTGCGTGCCGAGCTTTCGGAATACTGCGAGAAGCACGGACTGAGGCTCTGCATGGCTCCGCGTCACCTCTGCGGCGATAACGCCGCCATGGTCGGCGCTCAGGCGTATTACGAATACCTCGCGGGCAACCGCGCCGACCTGACCCTCGCCGCCCGCGCTACGGAGTAGCGTGGGACGCGGGAGAACGCTGAGAACGCGGGGGGACGCGGCCTTTTGAAAAAGGCCTGGCGAAAACTTTTAAAGAGGGAGTCTTTCTCGGGCAGAGCAGCGAGACGATTGCGGAGCAAAGATCTCACTCGCAGACGCGCACGGGCTGAGGCAGCAAGCAGATTAAAAGTTTTGTCGACCTTTTCAATGGGTAGCGCATAAAGGCGGTGCCTTTATGCGTGAGTTTGGAGCAAAGCCCCAAACATCACGGGGTTCGGGGCAACGCCCCGAGAATCGGCGTTTCTTTTGGAGCTTTGGAACAACGCTTTGCGATGTTCGCGTGAAGTTTTGCGGTCTTGCGGAGCAAGATTGCCGCCCATGACGGCAAAGAAAAACTTCATGTTGAAATCGCTATGCGATTCAACGTCGCCTCCGCTCGCACAAAGAAAAAGTGGCTAAGGCTCTGGTTTGATTGAATTCGTAGTGATAACAGCGTTTATGTTCTTAACTTTTGAGCAACATCTCGCGTTGTTCGCTGCGTCTTGCGCAATCAAAGAAAAGCGGCTAAGGCTCTGATTCACCTGAATTCGCAGTGACAGCGACGCTTCATATGCCGGTTGCATACCACCTCCCCGCCGCGCGGCGTGAAAAACCAAAAAATCGTTGAAAACATGAGGTCTCCTGCGGGCACTTCATTATTCATAAATAAAAACTCCCCAAACGAAAGGAAAACAAATGAGATACGAGGCAGAAATCAAAGCAGCAGCAGAAAAATACGAGCAGCTCCTGCGCGAGCAGCTTGCGCGAGTTGATCGCATGGAAGCTGATAAGAGCGAGAAGGACTTTACACGGCTCGACAAGGTAGTTATCGGCGTATGTGGCGGAGACGGCATAGGTCCGATCATCTGCGGCGCGGCGCGCGACATTCTCGAGTATCTGCTTGAGGATGAGATCCGTGTCGGCAAGGTCGAGCTGCGCGACATCGAGGGACTGACTATCGAGAACCGCATTGCGTGCGGCAAGGCGATTCCCGACGATACGCTCGAGGCACTGAAGGCGTGCGACGTTATCCTCAAGGGTCCGACCACCACACCGAACGCAGGCGACGGCATGCCAAACATCGAGAGCGCGAACGTTGCAATGCGCAAGGCGCTTGACCTGTATGCAAACGTCCGCCCCGTCCGCGTACCCGAGCAGGGCATCGACTGGACCTTCTTCCGTGAAAATACCGAGGGCAGCTATGCCGTAGGCTCACAGGGACAGCATGTGACCGACGATCTCGCGATAGACTTCTGCGTTACAACCACCGAGGGCACCCGCCGCATCGCGCGCCGCGCGTTCGAGTACGCGAGAGCAAACGAGAAGGGCAGAGTTTCGGTCGTTACAAAGGCGAATGTTATCAAGACCACCGACGGAAAATTTCTCAACATTTGCCGTGAGATAGCCAAGGATTATCCCGAGATAACCACCGATGAGTGGTACATCGACATCGCAACGGCAAAGCTCGTCGACGAGAAGCGCCGCCGCGATTTCCGCGTGTTCATTCTGCCTAACCTCTACGGCGATATCATCACCGACGAGGCTGCGGAATTTCAGGGCGGTGTCGGCACCGCAGGCTCCGCAAATATCGGCGGCAGGTATGCGATGTTCGAGGCTATTCACGGCTCCGCTCCCCGCATGATAGCAGAAGGACGCGGCAAGTACGCAGATCCCTGCTCCATGCTCCGTGCGACGGTAATGCTGCTCTCACATATCGGATATCAGAAGCACGCTCAGCGTCTTGAAAATGCGCTTGACCTCTGTATGCTCCATGAGCGCAAGCTAGTTATTACGGGAAGAGCGGATGGGGCAACGTGTGAAGAATTCGCCACCTACGTTAAGGACAATCTAAAATAAGGGAAGGCTCAAAAGCGCAGACCGAAAAAGCGCTCGGGGAGGCTAAAAAAGCGCAGACCGAAAAAGCGGATAAAAGTGTGATTTGGGCTTTTGTACGGCACAAACACATAGAAAGCTGATGAAATCCTATCGGATTTCTCCGAGGAAATGATTATCCGCTTTTTCTACCGCCGAAAATCGCCTCTGCCGTACGCCTGTACGGCGACGTGACGATTTTCGACGCTTCTGCATCTTTTTTATCTCTCCCCTTGCGGGGAGGCTAAAAACCGCAGACCGAAAAACGTTCTCGGAAAGACAAAAGCTCGGACTGAGAGCATGCTTTAAACTGTACCGAGCCCTATCACGACAGGAGGGGGAGACATTTGAATACAAGGAAAAAATCGCTCCCTCCGCAGGTCTCTGCGCGGCTGCCGCGATACTATCGGGTGTTGCGCGGAATGATAGGAGAGGATAAGCTGAGGACAAGCTCGGGCGAGCTTGCGCGGAGGATGCTGCTTACACCGTCGCAGGTGCGGCAGGACTTTTCCTATCTCGGCGGAGTCGGAACTCAGGGCTACGGCTACAATGTAAAGGATCTGTACAGTGCGGTGGGCGCGCGCATCGGAATACCGATGAACTACGGCGCGATAATCGTTTGCCGTGATCTGCGCTTTGCGCTGATGCTTGCCTCGGATGAGTGCTTTACCGCGCGCGGAGTGCGCTTGCGTGCGGCCTTTACCGACGGCGGAGACCTCTCCGCATCCGAGCTGCGCGGCGATTTGTCTCTGATGAAAAAAATGCCCCTGCCCGAGGACTGTATGCCGACCTATGCGCGTGCGTCGCACTACTGCGAGCGGCAGTGTGCGGAGGGCGATCCGGTCTCTGTCGCGCTGCTCTGCTGCGAGCGTGGCGAGGCGGCGGAGGCGGCTGCTGCGCTTGCGGCCTCGGGGGTCAGGGGAATATGGAATTTCACCGGTGAACCGATAACTCCGGAGGGCATATCGGTGCTCGATGTCAACTTTACCGACGCGCTGCTGTCGCTCTGCTGTGAGATAACTGCGGGCGATATGCCCGATGCGGACGGCGAAAGGCCGGCGGTCGGTGCATCGGAGGCTGATGCCGATCGGCATAGCGGCAACAAGAACACAAACGACGATGATTCGCCCGTTCGAGGCGGACGGAAAGGCGGCATAGATTAAGCAATGGAGATAAAAATCAGCTACGGGGACGCGGTCTGCGCCATTCCCGCGAGAGCGCTCGGAGAGCGCGATGCGGAGAGGGCGGATCTGCTCGTCCTTATGCACCTATGCGCCGACCCGTCGGCCGCGGGAAATATTCCCGTACTTGCGAAACGGATAGGCTGCACGCAGAAAAAGGTGCTTTCTTCTATCGAATTTTGGCGTGAGCTCGGAGTTATCTCGGTTTGCGATACTGCCGACAATACAGCCGCTGCGGGTGATCCGAGCGCTGCGGAGAATGAGTCGGGTGCTCCCGGTGTAAGCGCTTCTGCGGGCAATGCGGGAATCGCCGCGAATAATTCCGGCTCGGCTGCCGGCGGCGCGGACACTGTTGTAAAAAAATCCGGTGCAGGGCATTCCGGCATTGCGGCAGACAATGCCGGTGCTCCTATCGGCAATGCGGCATCGACTGTCGCGCCTGCGCCCGTCGGCGAGGGCGGGGCTTCGCGATTTGAGCAGCGTCCGCAGTATTCCGGCGAGGAGCTCGCGGCGCTTACCGACGCTCACGGCGGAGAGCTGCGCAAACTCATTGATACCTGTCAGGGCATTGTAGGCAGGATATTCACGCAGGCGGAGGCGGCAAAGGTCGTCGGTCTGTACGAGTATCTCGGACTGGACATAGAGCACATTCTCGCGCTGTTCACCTACTGTGCTCACCGCGGAAAACGGGCGGTAGGCTATGTTGAAAAGACGGCGTACAACCTCTATGATGAAGGCATCGACAGTGCTGCAAAGCTCGAGGAGTACATAAAGAAAAAAGAAGAAAAGGAACGCGAGGAGGCGCATCTGCGCTCGCTGTTCGGACTCGGCAGCCGCGCGCTGACCGCAAAGGAGCGGCAGGAGTTTGCCAAGTGGCTGCATGAGTGGAGACTGCCCGAGGAGGTGGTCGTTCGCGCGTATGAACAGACTGTGGAGAACACGGGTAAGTATTCACTCGCATATATGTCGAGAGTGCTCGAATCCTGGTACATGGCGGGGCTGTGCAGCATAGAAAAGCTCGACGAATACGAGCGAAAGCGCCTGACATCGGTGGGAGGCGCGTCAAAGACGGGTGCAGTCCGCAGCGCGCACGGAGCATCGGGCGCGGCACAGAACGGCGCGGACAGCTTTGATACCGACCGCTTTGTAGAGCTTGCGCTCGCGCGAAGCTACGATGCGCTTCGCCGCTCGGGAAAGAAAGCGACCGGCGACGGCGGCTCTGCGGCGCGCTCGTCCGACTCGGGAACGCAGACTGCGGATCACGACGCGAAAAAGGAAAAAGGGCAGTGAGCGGCATTGCCGACATTGCCGTGCATAAATTAACGCAAAAAGCAATTAAATCAAGGAAGGAATTCTCCGAAAATGAATTACGGCTATTTTGACGACAAGAACAAGGAATATGTCATCACCCGACCCGACACCCCGTCGCCGTGGATGAACTATCTCGGAAACGGAAAGTTCAGCGGTATGATTTCAAACAACGCGGGCGGACTCGTTTTTGACAGCGATCCCGGCAGCCACCGTATTACAAAGTACAATCACAGCGGCGTTCCGATGGACCGCCCCGGTCATTATCTCTATCTTCGCGATATGGACAGCGGCGAGTACTGGTCGGCATCCTGGCAGCCCGTTATGCGCGATATGCAGGAGTATGAGTGCCGTCACGGCATGGGCTATACCACCATCAAGGGCAAGTATGCGGATATTTCCTCGCGCGTTACCTACTTCATCCCCGACGGCAAAAATTACGAGGTGTGGAAAGCAGCGGTCCGCAATGATTCCGACCGTCCGAGAACGCTCCGCACCTTCAGCTACATGGAGTTTTCTTTCTATGACGCAATGACCGACATGCTTCAGGAGTGGTCGAGATACTTCAGCGACTGCTACTGGAAGGACGGCTCGATAATCTATGATCCGTCGAACGAGCTCTCGGACTATGAGCGTCAGTATACCTTTATGACCTCGTCGCTGCCCGCTGTCGGCTATGAGTGTCAGCGCCGCGCGTTTCTCGGCGATTATCGCGACGAGTCCAATCCTATCGGCGTTGAGCGCGGCAGTCTCACATCGACCGATGTCAACGCCGACTACGTTTGCGGCAGCATCTGCTGCGAGATAACTCTTGGGCCCGGTGAGGAGAAGGAGTTTATCTATGCAATAGGCGATGCGCCGAGCGTCGGTGCCGTTCCCGCACTTGCAAATGAGGCGACCGACCTCGCAACAGCCGAGCGTGATCTCGCCGCAGTGCGCGCAAAGTGGGATAGAATACTCGCGCGTCAGCAGGTCTCCACACCCTGCCCCGAGATGAATACCATGCTCAACGTCTGGCACCCCTATGAGTGCCGCATGACCTTCAACTGGTCGCGCTTTATCTCGTACTACGAGCGCGGAGTGACCCGCGGCTTCGGCTTCCGTGACAGCATGCAGGACGTTCTCGGCGCAATGTACGCCTGCCCCGAGGAGTGCAAGGAGCGTATCAAGCTGCTGCTCGGCATTCAGCTCAGCACGGGCGACGCAAGATGCGTTTACTTCCCGAGTACGGGCAGAGCCGAGGGCGGCGGACGCTCGGATGACCATCTCTGGTCGATATTCTCGGTCTGCACATACATCCGCGAGACGGGCGACAGCGCGTTCATCGATGAGATTGTTCCGTTCGAGGACGGCGGCGAGGCTACCGTTCGCGAGCATCTTATGCGCGGACTGCGCTTCACGCGCGAGCATGTCGGCGATCACGGCATTCCGCTCTTCCTCGGCACCGACTGGAACGACTCGCTCAGCTGGATAAGCAGAAAGAAGAGAAAGGCTGAATCGACCTTCGTGTTCTTCCAGGCTGCACACGCTGCATACGAGCTCGGTCTGCTCTTTGACGCACTCGGTGAGACCGAGAATAAGGCGTGGGCGGATGAATACTACGCTTGGTGCCGCTCGGTGTTCGCTCAGCTCTGGGACGGCGGCTGGTTCCTGCGCGCCTTCGACGACGACGGCTTTAAGGTCGGAACCGACGAGGACAGAGAGAATAAGATATTCCTTAACCCGCAGTCGTGGGCAGTCCTCTCCCGCCTGCCGAGTCAGGAGCAGGGCGAGAAGGCATTTGATAATGTTATGAAGTACCTTATGTGCGAGTTCGGTATCTGCTCGCACGGTCCCGCCACCTCCTACCGCGACTTCTCTAAGCGCGCATACTTCGGACTCAAGTCCGGCGTTAAGGAGAACGGCGGAGTGTTCTTCCATGCAAATACATGGGCTGTTATCGCGGAAACGCTGCTCCGCCGCGGCGATGAGGCGTTTGAGATCTATCACGCATCGCTCCCGCCGGTACGCAACGATAAGGCGGATCAGTGCCTGATTGAGCCGTATGTCTACGCTTCCGCAATGCTCGGAAAGACGCATGAGCGCTTCGGCGCAGGCTCTAACTCGTGGCTCACGGGTACCGCATCCTGGATGTACCTCGCGGCAACTCAGTATATCCTCGGTATTCGTCCCGATTATAACGGCGTTGTTATCGACCCGTGCACGCCCTCCGATTGGAACGGCTTCGATGTCCGCCGCGAGGTTCGCGGAACTATGCTCGAGATACACGTCGGCAAGGCTCCGAACAAGAACGCACGCGTGTCCCGCCTCGTAGTTGACGGTCAGTACATCGACGGCAATGTTATCCCGTACTCTGCCCTCGCCGGCAAGGCAAGCGTTAAGGTCGAGGCTCAGTACTAAGGAGCGCGGGGGACGCGGAGAAACGCGCGGGGGACGAGGAGTACGCGCGGGGGGCGAGGAGTACGCGCGGGGGACGCTTTCGAGAAAGCGCCCCCACACCCCCCGCAAAGCTTTAAAACAGGGAGTCTTTCTCGGGCAGAGCAGCGTGACGATTGCGGAGTAAGGGTTTCACCGCCGACGCGCACGGACTGAAGTGGAAGGCAGATTAAAAGTTTCGCCCGCCTTTTCAATGGGCGGCGCATAAAGGCGGTGCCTTTATGCGTGAGTTTGGGGCAAAGCCCCGAGAATCGGCGTTTCTTTTGGAGCTTTTGAACAACGCTCTGCGTTGTTCGCTGCGCGTCTTACTCGCACTCTCAGCTTGATTTTTGCATAAATTCAGGCATTCTTTTTCCCGCACTCCCCGTTGAGTAAACCACTCACCCAAGCCCAGAATTTTCTCCAAAACAAAAATTCTCCAAAACAAAAAAGAGGTACAGACGTAATGGCATACAACAGAGAAAACTATCTCAGAATAAAAGAGGAGTTTGCTCACCGTCACGACGACCGTGTCGCGGAGGCGGAGGAGCGCACCGCAGAGCTTGAGGCGCAGCTGCCCGAGCTGCGGGAGATAAACACCGCCCTGCGCCGCAGCTCTGCTGCCGTCTGCTCTGCGGTCTTTCGCGGTATGTCACGCGGAGAGGGCGAGCCGAGACCCGACCCTGCCGCCGAGCTTGCCGAGATACGTGCGGAGAATGAGCGTCTGCTCCGTGCCCGCGCCGAGCTTCTGACCCGAAACGGCTACCCCGCCGACTATCTCGAACCGCGCTTTGCATGCAAAAAGTGTGCCGACCGAGGCAGTGTCGGGCTCCGCATGTGCTCATGCATGCGCGAGGAGCTGATAATGGCGGGCTATGAGAGCTCCGGCATTGGAAACCTGCTGCGCGGATGCACCTTTGACGGCTTTGATCTGTCGCATTTTTCGGGCGATGGGCGCATAATAATGGAGAATAATCTTGCTATCTGCCGCAGCTACGCAGAGGAGTTCACGACCGACGCGGATACCGTCTGCGGCGACAAGAAGAATCTGCTGCTCTACGGTCTGACCGGACTCGGAAAGACCCATCTCTCCGCCGCGATAGCCGCACGGCTAATCAGACGCGGATACGATGTCGTTTACGAGACGGCTATCAATCTTTTCGGCACCTTTGAGCGTGAGCGCTTCATGCGTGACGACCGCAACGGCAGACGCGAATCCGAGCGGTATTTTGACTGCGATGTGCTGATAATCGACGATCTCGGTACCGAGCTATCGAACCAGTTCACCGCGACCGTGCTGTTCAACGTGATAAATACGCGGCTCTGCCGAGGCAGTGCGACTATAATCAATACCAATCTGTCGCAGAAGGAGATACGCGAGCGCTACGACGGCAGAACGAGCTCGCGCATCTTCGGCGAGTTCCGCCCGCTGCCGTTCGTCGGCACCGACTACCGGCTGCTCAAGCTCGAGCGCTGATCCGATCGCGCCGCACAATTTCGGCATGCAGTAAATTCGGCATGAAGCGGATTCTGTATGAGGCAAATTTGTTATACGGCGAATTCGGCGGTGCTTCGATGCGGCAAATTCGGCAATTTTGGCATGCTGCGACGCTGCGACGCAACACAGCGACGAAGCCGGCGATGCCGTGACAGCAATGCGGTGATGCGGAATCATCGCTCTGCGCGATAGAATCGCGCAGTTTGCAAAATCGTATTATTTATCCGTGAATGTGCGCGCACATTTGCGACACACAAGGAGCTGTTAAAAAATTCGTTTTTTAACAGCTCCTTGTGATTTCAGGGGGATAGGTAAAAATGTTCGGAGTAAGTGTCTTTGCCCCGTCAGGCGTACAATTGTACGTCGTGCGGCGAAATCGGGCGCAGAAAAAGCGAAAACATTAAACCTTAAGCAGGAATCCGTCAGGATTCCGACCCCTTTTTGTCATAGCGAATACACTAAAGACCGATAAGCTCAACTTGTTTTCGCTTTTTCGATCCGGACGATTTTAGCCTCCCCGAGCAGGTACTTCTCCGCCTGAGCGCGGAACATCTCCGCATATTTCCCGCCCGATGCCATCAACTCGTCGTGTGTGCCGCATTCGGCTATCATGCCGCCGTCGAGCAGATATATCCTATCGGCATGGCGGGTCGATGAGAGCCTGTGCGAGATGAATATCACCGTTTTGTCGCGCGCAAGGTCGGCGATCTGCCGATTCAGCTCGTATTCCGCCGTCGGGTCGAGCGATGCGGACGGCTCATCCATTATAATTATGTCGCGGTCGGCGGCTATGGCGCGCGCAACGGCGACCTTTTGCGCCTCTCCGCCCGAAAGGCAGGTGCCGCCCTCGTCAAATTCGCGGGTCAGCGGGGTGTGTATCCCCTCCTTCATAGCGGCGAGTCTGCCGTCAAAGCCCGCGCGGTGCAGCGCGTCGAGCACACGCTCTCGCTCCGAGTCGGTGTAGGTGTCGGCGAGAACGTTCTCCGCGAGCGTTGCCGCGAACAGCCGATAGCTCTGAAAGACGGTGCTTATACGCTGCCGATAGCTGCATATCTCGAGCTCCTGCGCGAGTCTGCCGTTGTACAGTATGCTCCCCGAATCGGGGCTGTACAGCCGCATGATAAGATTGATGAGGGTGGATTTCCCCGCTCCGTTGCAGCCGACGAGCGCTATCTTTTCGCCGCGCCCGAGCTTCATCGAAATGCCGCGCAGCACCTCGCCGCCCTGCGTGTATGCAAAATGCACGTCGCGCAGCTCGAGCGATTCAAACGGCGGCGCTTTCTCCGCCGCGCAGCACGGCTCGGCGACATCGCGCACGGCACAGCCTGTTTCGGGGGCTTTGGATATGTCGGCTTCGGTGCTGTCGGTCTCCTGCCCGTTGGATTTTTGCCCGAAGGGTTCTTGCACCTCGGCTATTTGTACCTCTGATTCGGGGTGGGTGGTTCTCGGTGAGCCTGTTTTTTCGGGAGCACCGTCGATAAAGCGGCGGACGAGCGAAATTTCGCGGCTTTTCTGCGGCAGGTCTATCCAGACCGCGCCGAGCGCCCGCAGTTTCTCGCGAAAGCTCATGTTTGCCGTCGCAAAGACGCTGAAATCACCTATCGTCACCGTTCCGCTGACGGCATAGCGGTAGACGGTCAGTGCTATGACGGCGATGTAGCCGAGGCTGTTGTTCAGACACTCGGCGACGCCTATCAGCGCGTGCCGCAGCCCGAGCCGTTTCAACGCACGTTCGTGTTCGAGCGCCGTGAGCTCAAAATCGCGGTCGGCGCATTCGTGCAGCAGCGTCATGCGCAGCTCCTTTGCATGCTCGGGACTCGAATACAGCCGCTCTATGTAGCCCTCGCGTCGGCTTATCGGTGTCAGCTCGCGCTGCATGGCAAAATTATGTCGGTTCGACACGGCGGTGATGAGCAGCGACAGCGCGGTGCTCAGGCACAGCACCGCCATCGAAAGCATATCGATATAGACGAGCAGTGCAAGGGTGGCGGAGATATCGACGATGCAGCGCAGCAGCGAGGTCACCGTTGAGACAGCACCCGCCGCGCACGAACCGCTGTACTGCATCGCAAGAAGAAAATCGTTGTAGAATTCGGGGTCGTCGTACATCGCGAGGTCGAGCCGCGCCGCCTGCCTGAACAGCTGCTCACGTGTGCGTCGATGTAGTCTATGCGAATATTTGGGCAGAATGTACTGTCCGTATATCCTGCTCCACAGAAAGGAGAGCGCCTGAGATGCGGTCAGCAGTATCAGCAGCGCCGCGACGGGCGGAAAGCTGCCTCCCGGCTCGAGCAGGTTATACGCTCGGCGGCTCAGTGCAAGCAGCAGCGGGGAGATGAATCCCGTCAGAACGTCGAGCAGCGAGACAAAGAGAAATGCCTTTGAATTTTTCAGCACATAGCGGAACGAGTACAGGCTGTTGTCCGCTATCTCGCGCCATGACTGTCGGCGCGCGGGAGTATTATTCTGTTTCATTTCTCGCGTGCCTTTCTGTCAGTGGCGATGTTTTTTCGGTCGGTTTTGAATGCTGTAATTTATGTGTCCGCGACGTTTTCGGTCGATTTTGAATGCTGCGATTGCTTTTGTGTCTGTGATGGCTTCGGTTGTTTTTTCGAGCGTGTACGGATACAGCGTATGCGGTCGCGCTGCGCTACTCGTTGTATGCTTCCGCCTGAGCGCGGAACATCTCCGCATATTTCCCGCCCGCCGCTATCAGCTCGGTGTGACTCCCCTGTTCGGATATTCGCCCGTGCTCCATGAGAATTATGCGGTCAGCATCGACCGCGGAGGCAAGTCTGTGCGAGATGAATATTACTGTTTTCCCGCGGCATGCGTCGTACATGCTCCGATACAGCTCGCGCTCGGCGAGCGGGTCGAGCGCGGCGGAGGGCTCATCGAGTATCACGGTGCGGCCATCGCGGGCATAGATACCTGCGATGGCGAGACGCTGTAGCTCGCCGCCCGAGAGAATGAGCCCGTCAGCGCTGAATTCGCGCGTCATGGGTGTTTCGATGCCGTCGGGCAGTGCGCCTATGCGTTCACCGAGCCCCGCCCGACCGACAGCCGAGAGCACGGTCTGCTTATCGGCTGTGGAATACGGGCGGCAGAGCACGTTTTCCGCCACAGAAAATGCCGTTGGTGTGTAGTCTTGAAAAACGGTGCCGAACGATGCGCGGTAGCTGTCGAGCCGATAGTCGGCGGCGGGATTGCCGTCGAGCAGGAGTTCTCCCGCGGTCGGGTCGTATAGGCGCATCAGCAGCTTGACTAGAGTCGTTTTTCCTGCTCCGTTCTGCCCGACTACTGCGATGTGCTCGCCCTGTCGTATCGTGAGGTCGATGCCGCGCAGCGTGTCATCATCGGCACCGTCATAGCGGAAGCGCACCCCGCGCAGCTCGATGTCTCCGCCGTGCGCTTCTGCGACGCCCTGCTTAGAATCGACGGGGTCGATATGCTCCATATAATCCTTAAAATCATTGAATTTGAATATGTATCCGTATATGTCAGACAGCTTTTGTATTGTTCCCGTAATCGCGCCTGCAAGCCTGGTAATGGCGCTGCTTGCTATGAAAAAATCTCCTATCGGAACTGTGCGGTTCAGCATGACGCGTGCGGCGAGCCAAAGCGTGCAGAGCAGAGTTGAAATGCGATTAGGCAGAAAGCGCAAAAAGCGCCTCTTTTCAAGGCGCAAAACTTCGCCGCGCAGCAGCTGCTCATGCTGCTTCCCGCATTCGTGCAGCTGCGCGAGAATGACGTTTGAGATGCTTGTCATGCGGAGCTCGCCCGCATATTCCCGCCCGCAGAAGACCCGCCCCGCATATTCCTCTCTGCGCGATATTTCCGAGCTGTGCAGATCGAGCTTGTGCTGTTCGCGGCTCAGCGCCTTTGTTCTCAACAGACCAAATATCGCAGGCGGTACGGCAAAGATTAGAATAATGGGATCTATCCGAATGGCAAAGGTTATCGAAAGCACGGCGGTGTAGACCGTGCCGATGATATTAGGCAGTGCATTCGCCGTCTGCGAGAGCGCACCGACGCCGCCCGAGATTGCTCTGCCGTAGAGCGCATACATCTCGGGCGATTCGTATGCCGAAAGGTCGGTGTGCAGCGCCCTCTCAAGCAGTATTCTGCCGAGCTTGACCGAGCTGCGCAGGTCGAGCACACGCTTTATGCGGCGCACGTACAGCATTCTGACCGTGTCTGCGGCGACGGTCACGAGCGACGCAAGCAACAGAAACGAGAATATCCCGCTAACGGGACGCTGCTCGCGCAGCGCGTTCACCGTGAAGCCGAGCATGTACGTGCCCGTAAGGAATTCCGCCGTCTGCCCGAGCAGGGTAACGACGAGGGTAAGTATCATCTGCCGCCGATAAAGCTTCCATGTCATGCGCAGCAGCATCCGCAGGGTGCCGTCTGATCGCGTTATTTTTTTCATAGGCTCCTCCCTGCATGCCGCGGACCGTTTCGGTCGGGTGTGTTTATCTTTTGCGTTTCAGTGGGGTGTGCGTTTGACTTTTTCATTTCGGTCGGTTTTTCGTCTAACTTTAATGCTCCGCTCGTTTTTGCCTCGCTCCGTGAGGATGTGTTCGGGCAGTTCTGCATATCGGTGCTTATACATATTCTACCGTTACATCAAAAAACGCGATCGACCGTTAACGATATGCGGTGTATATTGGCATGACAATGAATGTTTATGGTCTGACAATCGTTTTAAAAAATAAAAAACGGCACAGTACACCTATGTGCGCTATGCCGCGAACGCTGCGTATGCCGCTTTTTTGATGATATATATATTCATTGCTCGTTCTCCGATGCCGATGACGGCGGCTCAGTTCATCCTACGGTCAATATTACCGAAAAGCTATGATGGCGGATAAATTGTAACATAATTAGACTCGTGTGTCAATGCATTTATTATAATAAAAATGTATAAAACAAAATGTCGATTATGTATAAAAGCCGCTCATATTGATCCGCGTGGCGATTCAATATGAGCGGCATATACATGAAATTTCGGTTTTGTAGATGTTTGCTTAAGTATTTGCGGACTGGAACCCGAGCGTTTTCAGCCAGTTACATGCGAGCGTTGTCCACTGTGCCGCGTCGGGCTGACTCTCGGCGAGACCGAGTCCGTGGTAGCCGTGCGGGAACACGTGCAGCTCGAACGGTATCTCCTTTTTGCGCAGCGCGAGCGCGAGGCGAAGGCTGTTCTCGACCGGTACGACCTCGTCGTCCGAGGTGTGCCACATGAAGATAGGCGGCATATCGTCCGGGACGTTTTCCTCGCCCGAGAGGCGGCGGAGCAGCTCGGGGTCGGGGGAATCGCCGAGCAGGGTGTCTCGTGTGCCCTCGTTTACGTATTCGAGGAACGAAACGACGGGATAGCAGAGTATTCCCGCGTCGGGGCGCGAGCTTACGCGGTCGATATCGTCCGCAGCGGCGTCGCCGAGCCCGCCGTCAAACAGCTCTGTGCCCATCACACAGAGGTGACCGCCTGCGGAAAAGCCGGTTATCGCGATGTGCGACGGGTCGATACCCCAGCGCTCTGCGTTATAGCGCACGACGCGCACGGCGCGGGTGATGTCGAGCAGCTGAGCGGGGTACTTATACGGGCGGATGCGGTAGCCCAGCACAAAGGCATTAAAGCCCGCGTCGCGGTACATCTGCGCAATGCAGCCGCTCTCGCACTCCGAGCGATCCATATACGCGCCGCCGGGGCAGACTATGACGCAGCCTCTGCCGGCCTCACCGTTCTCGAGCAGGTATGGGGTAAGCGACGGCTGCGGCTGTCCGTAGCTCTCGTCAAAATAGGGAGCGCCATGCTCCCAAAGGAGGATGTCCTTGTTGCAGCTTTCTACCATATTACTTTCTCCGTTTCGTTTTACGGCGGGCGGACCGCGCCTTGATTCTTTCGTATGCCGGACCGACGCGATGCGTGAGGAACGGTACTTTTTTTGAAGTATACCATACTTTGTCGTTATTGTAAAGCGGTTTTTTCGATGCTTTGTGACGGCGCCGAAAATTCATTTTTTGGTTCGTAAAGGGGCTGCGGGTGCGAAAATTGCAATTTTTTGTGCGCAATCCTGCGAAAATGAGTCGCGAGGCGGCGAAAATTTAATTATTTGTTATTGCATAACTCCGCTTTTTATGATATACTTAATCTATTATGATGAAAAACTGTCCGCAGGCATTACGGCGGGCATGAAAATACGGGAAAGGAAAGACAGAGATGAAGAGAATCACCGTCAGAGAACTATATGAATCTCCGGAAAAATTTGCGGGGCAGAGGATAACCGTGGCAGGCTGGTGCCGTTCGCTGCGCGCAAGCAATGCTTTCGGCTTTATCACGCTGAATGACGGAAGCTATTTCAGCTGCCTCCAGGTGGTCATAGAGGCGGAAAAGATTGATAATTACGCGGAGATAGCCGGACAGAATGTCGGCGCAGCCGTCGTATGTCATGGTATCTTTACCCTTACCCCCGAGGCAAAGCAGCCGTTCGAGCTCAAGGCTGATGCGGTCGAGGTCGAGGGAACGTCTACCCCCGACTATCCGCTTCAGAAGAAGGGACACTCGATGGAGTTTCTCCGCACTCAGGCGCATCTGCGTGCCCGCACAAACCTCTTCAGCGCGGTTTTCCGCGTGCGCAGCGAGGCGGCGTTTGCTATTCACAGTTTCTTCCATGAGCGCGGCTTCGTCTACGTTCACACACCGATAATCACGGGCAGCGACTGCGAGGGCGCGGGCGAGATGTTCCGCATTACCACACTCGATATCGACAATCCGCCGCGCACGGAGGACGGCAAGGTCGACTTCTCAAAGGACTTTTTCGGTAAGTCGACAAACCTCACCGTTTCGGGTCAGCTCAGCGCCGAGACCTATGCTATGGCATATGCGAACGTCTATACCTTCGGACCGACCTTCCGTGCGGAAAAGTCGAATACTGCGCGCCATGCCGCTGAGTTTTGGATGATGGAGCCCGAGATCGCGTTTGCCGACCTCGAGGACGATATGCAGCTCGCAGAGGATATGCTGAAGTATATTATCCGTCACCTGATGAAGAACTGCCGTGCAGAGCTTGAATTCTTTAACGAGCGTGTTGACAAGACGCTGCTCTCGCGCTTTGAGAACATTATCGGCAGCGATTTCGGCAGAGTTAAGTATGCCGAGGCGGTCGAGCTGCTCAAGAAGAGCGGTGAAAAGTTTGAATATCCCGTTGAATGGGGCATGGACCTCCAGACCGAGCACGAAAGATATCTTACCGAAAAGGTCTACGGCAGACCCGTGTTCGTCACCGATTGGCCTCGTGATATCAAGGCGTTCTATATGCGCCTGAACGACGACGGCGAGACGGTCGCGGCAATGGATCTGCTCGTTCCGGGTGTAGGCGAGCTCATCGGCGGCTCGCAGAGAGAGGAGCGCCTCGATTACCTCGAGCGCGCACTCGACAAGTTCGGACTCAAGAAAGAGGACTACTGGTGGTACCTCGAGCTGCGCAAGTACGGCGGTACTAGGCATGCCGGCTTCGGTCTCGGCTTCGAGCGACTTATTATGTACGTCACCGGTGTCGGCAATATCCGCGATGTCGAGTCCTTCCCGCGCACTACGGGCAGCGCAGAGTTCTAAGTACGAGGAACGCGGAGAGGAGTACGCGGCCTGGAGTACGCGGCCTTTTGAAAAAGGCCTGGCGAAAACTTTATAATAGGGAGTCTTTCTCGGGCAGAGCAGCGGGACGATTGCCGACTGATAGTTTCGCCCGTTGCGCACGGACTGAAGATTAGACTGTTTAAAAGTTTCGTCGACCTTTTCAATGGGTCGCGCATAAAGGCGGAGCCTTTATGCATGAGTTTGGAGCTTACGCTCCAAACATCACGGGGGCGGGGCAACACCCCGAGAATCGGCGTTTCTTTTTGTTAACTTTTTCTTTGCGCCTGTATGGTCAAAGAAAAAGTGGCTAAGGGTTTGATTCATCTGAATTCGTAGTGATGACAAAACAAAAAATGTGTGGTAATTTCGGTTGATGATGCACGCGCAGACTCTGTGTTTTGCACTATCGGTTTGAATTGCTCGTGCGCTTTTCATTATCGCCCCGATTCTATCAAAATTCACCCCACATCGGCAAAAATCAAAATCTCTTTATAATTCTACATATACACAAAATGAGCAGGACGGAACCTGCTCGAGCAAGGAGAAAACGGCAATGAACTATACTGAAATGACAGCGGAAGAGCGGGCGGCGGAGCTTGCAAAGGTACGTGCGGAGTACGAGAGCTACGCGGCTCAGGGGCTCAAGCTCGATATGTCGAGAGGTAAGCCGAGCGCGGCTCAGCTCGCACTCTCCGAGGGCATGCTCGGCATTATGTCGAGCGCGGCAGACTGCTTCACAGAGACGGGCTTTGACTGCCGCAACTACGGCGTGCTTGACGGAATCCCCGAGGCTAAACGTATTTTCTCAGACATTCTCGGCATCCCCGCCGCAAATATCATTGTTGCAGGCAACTCCTCGCTCAACATCATGTACGACGAGCTTGCAAGGCTCATGCTCTACGGCGCTGTCGGCGTTGAGAAGCCGTGGGCGCATGAGGAGAATATCAAGTTTATCTGTGCAGTGCCCGGATATGACCGCCATTTCACTATCTGCGAGGCGCTCGGAATTGAGCTTGTCAACGTCGATATGACCCTCGAGGGACCCGATATGGATGCCGTTGAGGAGCTTGTCCGCGACCCGAGCGTCAAGGGCATGTGGTGTGTGCCGAAATACTCGAATCCCGACGGAATTACATATTCCGACGAGACCGTCCGTCGCTTTGCACGGCTCGCTCCCGCCGCCCCCGATTTCCGCGTGTTCTGGGATGAGGCGTACATCGTTCACTCGTTCAGCGAGGAGGACGATCAGCTGCTGAATATCTTCGACGAGGCGGGAAAATGCGGAACACTCGATCATTTTCTCATCTTCACATCGACCTCAAAGATAACCTTCCCAGGCTCCGGCGTTGCCGTAATGGCGGCTTCCGACCGCAATATTGCTTTCACTAAGTCTAAGATGACCTATCAGACCATCGGCTACGACAAGCTGAACATGATGCGTCACGTTAAGTTCTTCGGCTCTGCCGACGGCATCCGCGAGCACATGAAGAAGCACGCGGCAATAATCCGTCCTAAGTTCGAGGCGGTCCTTTCGACCTTCGACCGCGAGCTCAGCGGCAAGGGCATTGCCGAATGGACAAAGCCTATCGGCGGTTACTTCCTCAGCCTGAACGTCATGGACGGCTGCGCCAAGCGCGTGTTTGAGCTCTGCGCGGGCGCGGGCGTGACGCTGACCGATGTCGGCGCGACCTTCCCCTATAAGAACGACCCCCGCGACCGTAACCTCCGTATCGCACCGACCTTCCCTACCGCAGAGGAAATGGCTGTCGCTGCTTCCGTGCTCTGCGTCTGCGTAAAGCTCGCCGCTCTCGAAAAACTCGCCTGAGCGCGGGGAACGCGGGGAACGCGGGGGAACGCGGGGAAGGGTACGCGGCCTTTTGAAAAAGGCCTGGCGAAAACTTTAAAATAGGGAGTCTTTCTCGGGCAGAGCAGCGGGACGATTGCGGAGCAAAGGTTTCGCCCGCTGCGCACGGACTGAGGATTAGGCAGATTAAAGTTTTCGTCCAACTTTTTTAAATGGGTGGCGCATAAAGGCGGAGCCTTTATGCGGTGCGGCGTTTCTTTTGGAGCTTTTGAACAACGCTCTGCGTTGTTCGCTGCGCCCTGTATGGTCAAAGAAAAGCGGCTAAAGGTTTGATTTACCTGAATTCGTAGTGATGTCGGCGTTCCTTTTTATCTTATCGCCCCCATCCCCAACCGATTCGACACATCCGGGAGGACACAATGACAGACATGCATGAATACGTAAAAAGCATCTGCCTCGGTGCGAGAGAAGCATCCCGCTCGCTTGCCCTTCTCTCGGGCAAAGAGCGCAACGCCGCGCTTGAGGCGATAGCCGCCGCACTCGATGCGGAGTCCGCCGCAATTCTCGAGGAAAACGCCGCCGACCTTGCCGCGGGCAGGGAGTCGGGGCTGTCGGCAGCAATGCTCGACCGCCTTGCTCTCACTCCCGAGCGCATCGGGGGTATCTGCTCCGCGCTGCGCGAGACGGTTATGCTCGGCGACCCGCTCGGCTCGGGCGAGCGCATTACCCGTCCGAACGGACTCGAGATAACCCGCGTGCGCGTGCCGCTCGGGGTGGTCGCCATCATCTACGAGTCGCGTCCGAACGTCACCGTAGACGCAGCTGCGCTCTGCCTGAAAAGCGGCAATGCGGTCGTGCTCCGCGGCGGAAAGGAAGCTATCCGCACAAATCGTATCCTCGTCCGTATCATGCGCGACGCGCTCGACGGGCTCGGAATCGACGCGAATTCCGTCTGCCTGATAGACGACACCTCTCGTCGGGGAACGACCGAGCTTATGGGCATGCGCGGGCTTGTCGACGTTCTTATTCCGCGCGGCGGAAAGGGGCTTATCCGCTCGGTGGTCGAGAATGCGAGCGTTCCCGTCATTGAAACGGGCGCGGGCAACTGCCACCTCTATGTCGATGCGTCGGCTGACCTTGACATGGCGCTCCGCGTCGCGGTAAATGCCAAGACCTCCCGCCCGTCGGTCTGCAATGCGATAGAGACGCTGCTTGTGCACGAGTCGGTCGCGGCGGAATTTCTCCCGCGTTTTGCTTCGGCGATGGCGGAGAGCGGCACCGAGATAAGAGGCGACGGGCGAACATGCACCGTTATCGGGGCGGTTCCCGCGACCGAAGAGGATTGGGCGACCGAGTATGACGATTATATTATCGCCGTCCGCGTTGTTCCGTCGATAGAAGAGGCGGTCGAGCATATTCGCCGCTATTCGACCGGTCACAGTGAGGCGATAATCACCAGTGACATCGGCGCGGCAAGATATTTTCAGCGCAGTATCGACGCTGCGGCGGTGTATGTCAATGCCTCGACCCGCTTTACCGACGGCGGCGAGTTCGGTCTCGGCGCGGAGATAGGCATCTCGACGCAGAAGCTGCACGCGCGCGGTCCGATGGGGCTTGACGCGCTCACGACGGTAAAATTCCTAATCACCGGCGACGGACAGGTAAGATAAACTCACAAAAACATAATTTCGACACGCCCGCCCCGCTGCAGCGCTACTGCGCGCAATGTACGACACGCCGACGCAGAACCCCACCGAACGCCGTGCCTCGCAGTATCGCATCGGCGGGGCTTCGATTTGAAAGGGGAAATAATATGCCGACAAACGAACCCTCCCCCGCTCTTCAGCTCTCCGAGCTCTTCCGCGCGGTCATCGACTCCGACGGCGAGCCCGTAGTCATCTGCACGCTTGACCATATCATCGTATACATGAATCCGACGGCGGTGCGCCGCTATGAAAAGCGCGGCGGCGCTGCACTTGTCGGCAGAAGTCTGCTCGATTGCCATGCTCCCGCAACGCGCGAGATTATCGGGCGTATTCTTGCATGGTTCGGAGAAAGCAGCGAGAATAACAGCGTGTTTGAGACGCATATCGAACGCGAAAATGCGGATGTTTATATGGTAGCGCTGCGCGCGCCTGACGGGAAACTTATCGGTTACTATGAAAAACACGAATCACGCATCCTCCATGGAGAGGCTAAAAAAGCGCAGATCGAGAAAGCGGAAACAAGCTATGATAATTGATTTTTAGTATGTTCCATATAGCTGATAAGGAGTCGGAATCCTGACGGATTCCTGCTTGAAATTTAATGTTTTCGCTTTTTCTACCGCCGAAAATCGCCTCTGTCGTACAATTGTACGCCGACGTGGCGATTTTCGCCGCTTCTGCATCTTTTTTATCTCTCTCCTATTCCGGAGAGGCTAAAAAAGCGCAGACCGAAAAAGCGGATAAAAGTATGATTTGAACTTTTATTCGGCACAAATACCGTAAAAGCTGATGAAATCCTATCGGATTTCTCCGAAGAAATAATTATCCGCTTTTTCTACCGCCGAAACCCGTCTCTGCCGTACGCCAGTACGGCGACGAGTCGTGTTTCGACGCGTCTGCATCTTTTTTATCTCTCTCCGGGACCGGAGAGGCCAAAATGCAAAAACCGCCGTGTGTAACTGATTTTCAGGATAATCAGCCTTGAAAATAAATGATTTTTTCTCCCCGTTTCATGAGGAGATTAATGAGTGTCGCATCGTAATATCGTATATTGCTTATATTGCGGTGTCATAATAACTGCATACCGGAGTGTCATCTATGAAAACAAGTCTGAAACGAACAATAATAATTGCGTCGGTCGCGGTTTGCGCGGTTGCAGCCGCTGCAGCGACGGCTGCGCTTGCGTTGAATCGCCGTGATGCGGCAGCTCTGCCGGAAACGGAGCGCATTACCGAAAAGCTGCTCTGCATCGCCGAGCCTGATAGTGAGGATTCGGAGCCGGGCTCGGTGTCCGAGCCTGCCACAGAACCCGAGCCGGAGACTGAACCCGAGACCGAACCTCCTGCTCCTCCGGCAGCTGACCCGGAACCCGAACAGGAACAGAAAACAGAGGAGACCGACAAATGGTCAAATATAGATTGGTCAAATATAGATACAGTGATTAATCCGCCGCCGCTTTTTGGTCAAAGCAGTGCGAGAGATTACACACAAAGCAGACAGAGCAAGGCGCGTGCCGTTGCGGAGGAGCTCGCCGCAGCGATACCCGATGGTACCGATTTGGAGCGCGTGTCGATAGCTGCTGCGGTCGTGGCGGAATATTGCAGCTGCGGCGTGTACACGATGGATGGCGAGTATTATGATACCGCCTACGGTGTGTTTATTAAGGGTGAGTATTCCTGCGCAGGCGCGACAAGAGCGCTCGGCATGCTGCTTGAGTGTATGGGATATTCGTGGACGCATGTGAATGAGAATCTCTACACGCATCAGTGGGTGGAGGTTTATATGGATGGGCAGCTCGGTTGGGCGGATGGACAGCTGGGGACGGCTGATTACGGCGAATTTCCGTACGCCGAACGGGTCGGATAAAGTCGTCCGGAACGAAAAAGCAAAAACAGTGTTTCTTTAACGGAACTATAGTATAATCTATATTTTGATTATGGGGTCGGAATCCTGACGGATTCCTGCATAAGGTTAAGAGTTTTCGCTTTTTCTACCGCCGAAAATCGCCGCTGCCGTACGCTTGTACGGCGACGTGACGATTTTCGACGCTTCTGCATCTTTTTATCTTCCCGGATCGGTTTGTCTAAAAAGCAACGCCCGAAAATGGATTATGCCGTGCGTTTGTATGTTATTGTCAGGATGACTTTTTTCGTCGTCGGGTTTCCGACGGCGTTGCTTTTAGTGGCAAAATTCTGCGAAAAATCGAGCATGAAAGCCTCGCCCATACGAGCGAGGCTTTCATGCTTCGGGGATGCGCTTTGTGCTGTGAAATTATAGCCCGGCATCGGGAATGTCGAATATAGCTTTTGTTGATTGCCTTACATCTCCCAAACGCATTACTCCACCCGAACGCATTGCTCTACCTGAACGCCTTGCTCTGCGCGATGCTCTGTCAGCTCTGACGCAGAACGGGCTGGAACTGAATTCCCGAGAGGGCGGAGAGCATGGTGTCCTGAAGCAGCGAGAAATCGCAGACGAGCGAGCAGGGCTTGCGTTCGGGGTCATCCTGCCCGAGCGGGACGAAATAGATGTTCTTGCGGGCGGAGACGGTTGCTATCGAGCCGAGCGAGCCCGAGAGCGCGTCGTTTGTCGCGAGCGCGATGACGGTGGGGCGGAGACGGCGGGCGTGAGCCTTTGCAGCCATCGTGACCGCGCCGTCGGTTATACCGCAAGCCATCTTTGATATCGTGTTGCCGGTGCACGGTGCTATGACGAGCAGATCGAGCGGCACGGTCGGTCCGAGCGGTTCCGCTTCGCGGACGGTGTGAATGACCTGCCTGCCGCAAAGCTGCTCGACGCGCGCGATTATGTCGGATGCCTTTCCGAATCGGGTGTCGGTGGTGTAGACCGCTTCGCTCACGATGGGGATGATCTCCCATCCCATTCCGCTCAACTGCTCGAGCTGTTCGAGCGAGCGGGAAATGGTGCAGAACGAGCCGCATATCGCGTAGCCCATGCGTGGCTTGCGCTTGAGCGCTGCCGCCTTGTCCGATAAGCTTTCTTTTATGTCGTATGTATCCATGTCGTACCCTTTCCGCGCGGAGCGCGTATGTAAAATGCGAGTCGGTGCATGCCGATTCGGGGAAAATAATTGCTGTGGCTTATGTAAAAATCGAGACGCATAGCGCACTTTTTTATGAAAAACTAAAGCAGTAGGCGTGTAACTCTCGACTCTTTCGGTTTTATGTTAGTTGTCGGAACTGTGGTTTGAGGAGCGCTTTCCACGAAAAACTGAGGCAGTAGGCGTGTTACTTTTCTTTTAGAAACGGGAGTCGTCGTACCCGACGACCGTTTCGGGTATAAATCTGCACTTTAGCTATCGGCTGAGCAGTCAGGGGGAGATACATAAGAGGGGGAACCGGCGCGGCCATATGCTCGCGAATGCGAGCATCCTTAGCGCCGCCCCCTCTTATGCGCGCTTTTCTTTCCGCCACTTTCTTTTTCGCGTAAAAAGAAAGTGGT
>JABLTQ010029400.1_pt1 | contig 48714 bp, 48 predicted proteins | sample 7160101 | NCBI WGS metagenome assembly JABLTQ01 (sample SAMN14651228, study PRJNA627086) | human gut metagenome | isolation source: feces | host: Homo sapiens | reverse complement strand
TGCTCCTGCATAAAGACGGCCCAATAAGGTGACGAGCGGTACCCATCCATCCAAAAGCAGCTTTGGCAAGCTGCCTCGCAATGATCTTGTCCGCAGACAATGGTACTCCTGCCCAGCCACAACGGAACGTAATGGGGGCAGCTCGGAGAGATCCTCGGAGGGGTGCAGACCCGTGAGCAGCGCCAGCTGCCGTTCAGTAGCTGCCTTGGCTCCGGGAAGAAGCGTCGAACAGGAGCAAGCATCAAAATTTCAAAAGCAGGGGCGGCTCTGCGCAAACAGAGCCGCCCCGTGGATCAAAGCATCGGAAAGCACGGCAGAAAGTCATGTTTTCCGATGCTTTGATTTGGAATGATAGGAAAGACACCTTCATACGCTGAACCGAGGTGATTAAAATGGAAAATGCGCAGCGAGAGCTTTTATCCGTTTTATTAGAAGAAGTCTGTACGCTGGGTCTGATCTCTAAAACGACCTATTTGGGCGCAGCTGATTTGGTACATTCGTCGATAGACTTTCCCAGCTTCTTTCGGTATCCTGTGTGCTTGACAGGAGGTACAGACTATGAACATTGTAAAAATCCGCAATGAAATGCGAAACGGGCGGACAATCTTCGATCTGCCGCTGCGAGTGACGTTTTACGCGCGCGTTTCCACAGACAGAGACGAGCAGCTGAACAGTCTGGAAAATCAGGTACAGTATTACACAGAGCTGATTCAGTCCAAACGAAGCTGGAGCTATGTGCCGGGTTATATCGACGAGGGCATCAGCGGCACCAGCACAAAAAAGCGGGATAGCTTCCTTCGGATGATACAGGACGCCAAAGACGGGCGCTTCGATTTTATCATCACGAAGGAGATATCCCGTTTCTCACGTTCTACACTGGACAGCATCCAGTACACGCAGGAGCTTCTGGAGCATGACGTCGGTGTCCTGTTCCAGAACGACAACATCAATACGCTTGACCCGGACAGCGAATTCCGGCTGGTCGTCATGGCAGGTGTAGCGCAGGATGAGGTGCGAAAGCTCTCGGAGCGTCTGAAATTCGGTTTCCAGCAGGCGATCAAAAACGGTCATGTGCTGGGAAATGACCGGCTCTGGGGCTACGACAAAAGCGGCTGCGTGCTGACGGTCAACGAAGCGGAGGCACAGGTGGTTCGGCGTATCTTTGATCTGTATGCAAACCAACAGCTCGGCATTCGCCGCATTTCGCAGATCCTGTTCGACGAGGGTTTTACCAGCAGACAGGGTAATGCATTCAACGTGCTGACCATTCGACACATCCTCTGCAATCCCAAATACAAGGGCTGGTACTGTGGCAGTAAGAGCCAAACTGTTGACTACCGTAGTAAACGAAAGGTATTTCTCGATGAAAGCGAGTGGGTCATGTACCCGGACCCGTCCGTACCGGCGATTGTCTCAGAAGAACTCTGGGACAGGGCAAACGCTCTCTACAAAGCACGAAGCAAACAGATGCAGGCACACGCCAGCGGCGCGGATTTTCACAACCGCTATCCATACAGCGGTAAAATCATCTGCGAGGAACACGGCAAGGGCTATCACCGGCAGCTCTATAAAACGCAGGCCGGCAGCCAGGAGGTCTGGCAATGCAGGGTTTACCGCGACCGCGGCCGCGCAGGCTGCTCCTCGCCACAGCTCTGGACGACGGATCTGAACCAGATCATGGCGCGGATTTTTGAAGGGCTTGTACAGGATAAAGAAGCAGTCATAAATGCGGTCATGAAGGTGATCGAGGCTGTGCCGAATGATCGCGACTTCCGACGCGAAAGTGTCCGCGTCGAAGAAGAACTGCAATCGCTAGAACAGAAAAAAGACCGGCTGCTTGAAATGAGCATTGCCGGTGCGATCAATATGGCGGAGTTCAAAAAACGAAATGACGGATTCAACGACCAGATGCAGCGGCTGGAATTGCAGCTTGCCGAGATCCGGCAGGAAGAAGAAAAGAGCAAAGCCACGGAAGCACAGATGCAGGCGGTTCGGACTGCACTGGAACAGAAGCTGTCCTTTGAAAACGGCGTGGACGCGGCGCTCGTCACAACAATCTTAGATCACATTGTCGTCAAAAAGGGAAGCACGCGCGAACGTGTCGAGCTTGAAATTTTTCTGAAATTCGGTGACCCGAAGCGGGTCATTTTTTCGCACCGAAAAACATCCGATTGCTTCAACCCTTGTTCATAATGTGCGCGACGAGGCGGAGATTTCGCTCGATCAGGATATTGCGCGCCTCCAGATCGCCGTTTGCGCTTTTTTCGAGGTAATAGCGTTCTTCTTCCAGTGTCAGCGGCTTGGGAAACGAGCCGCCGGAAGAGAGTCTGAGCGAATAGAGCATGCTGCTGAGCATCAGCCAAACGCTGGCGCATAGCATATGAATCACCTCCATGGGATACTCTATTCATGCACGGCTCGTCCGGATTCCTGAAAAACCGCCCGCAGAGCTGTCTGCGGGCGGGGTGTGAGCGGTCATTCACCGGAAAAGCTTCTGCAGTAGGGCGCGAGGCAGCAGCGCCCGCACTGCGGGCGGCGGGCGATGCAGACGGCTCTTCCGTGCAGCACCAGCCGGTGGCAGAAATCAGACGACTCCTCCGGCGGCAGAATCGCGCGCAGCTGCGTTTCGACCTTTGCCGGGTCCTTGCCCTCGGAGAGCCCCAGAAGGTTTGTGATGCGGATGCAGTGCGTGTCGCAGACGACCGAGCCGGGAGCTTTGTAAAGATCGCCCAGCAGCAGATTCGCAGTTTTTCTGCCAACACCGGGAAGAGACAGGAGCGCTTCCATCGTGCCGGGAACCTTGCCGCCGTATTTTTCGCGCAGCAGCTGGCATGCCAGAACGATGTCGCGCGCCTTGTGCTTGTAAAACCCGCAGGAACGGACATAGTCCTCGACCTCCGCGATATCCGCATCGGCAAGGGCGTCGAGGGTCGGGAAGCGCGCAAAAAGCGCGGGCGTGATTTTGTTGACGCGCTCGTCGGTACACTGGGCAGACAGCCGCACGGCGATCATCAGCTCATAGTCCTTTTTGTATTGCAGCGCGCAGACTGGGTCCGGGTAGGCGTCTTTCAAAGCGGCAATGATACCGCTGACACGTTCTTGCAGTTCCATGGCAGTTCCTCCGGGAAATCCGTTTTTCTACAGTATAGCATGTTTTTCGCATAATGCAAAGGAAGCAATCCGGCGGTTGTAATTTGAGATGGAATTTGCTATAATTCAAACAAATGATCAAAAGGAGGCGCTCGCATGTATCAGCCTTTGGCAGACGCGCTCCGACCGCAGAATCTCGACGATGTGTGCGGTCAGTCGCACATTCTCGGAGAAAACGGGCTTCTGCGCCGGATTATCGATTCCGGCAAGATTCCGAATATGATTTTCTACGGTCCGTCCGGCACAGGAAAGACAACGGTCGCCAACATCATCGCGCAGCGTACGCACCGCAAGCTCTGCAAGCTCAACGCCACGACAGCGTCGTCCGGCGATATCAAGGAGATCTACGCGCAGCTTGATACGTTTCTGGCGCCGAACGGCGTGCTTTTGTATCTGGACGAGATTCAGTACTTCAACAAAAAGCAGCAACAGACGCTGCTCGAGTACATTGAAAACGGCAAGATCACGCTCATCGCGTCCACGACGGAAAATCCGTATTTCTACGTGTACAACGCAATTTTGTCGCGGTCGACGGTTTTTGAATTCAAGCCCGTACCGGCAGACGAGGCAGAAAAGGCGATTGCGCGGGCGGTACGTGCGCTGGAGCAGCAGAACGGCGTGAAGGCAAAGATCGAAGACGGTGTCGTATCCTACGTCGCGCAGGCGTGCGGCGGCGATATCCGCAAGGCGATGAATGCGGTGGAGCTGCTGTTTTCCGCGAGCGGCAGGAAAGACGGCGAGGTTGCGCTTACCCTTGCGGACGCGAAGCAGATCACCCAGCGCTCAGCGATGCGCTACGACCGGGCGGGAGATGAGCACTACGACGATCTGTCCGCGCTCATGAAGTCCATCCGCGGCTCTGACCCCGACGCGGCAATTCACTATCTGGCGCGGTTTCTGGAGGCAGGAGATTTGCCCAGCGCGTGCCGGCGGATTCTCTGCTCCGCGTGCGAGGACATTGGACTTGCCTATCCGCAGGCGATTGCGATTGTCAAGGCATGCGTTGACAGTGCGCTGCAGCTGGGGCTTCCGGAGGCGCGGCTTCCGCTGGCAGACGCGGTGATTCTGCTTGCGACGGCGCCGAAATCCAACTCCGGCTGCATCGCCATCGATCGGGCAATTCACGACGTGAAGACCGGAAAAACCGGCAATATTCCGCGCCAGCTTCAGAATGTCCACGCCGACGGCACGGGCTTTGAGCGCGAGCAGGGGTATCTGTATCCGCACAACTACCCACACGCCTGGGTCCGCCAGCAGTATCTGCCGGATGAAATCAAGGACCGGCGCTACTATGAATATGGAGACAATAAGACCGAGCAGGCGGCAAAGCGGTACTGGGACGAGATTAAGAAATAGGAGGACGCAAGATGGACGTTCGACTGGGCGACATTCTGGTTATGAAAAAGGAGCATCCCTGCGGTGACAAGCGCTGGCTGGTGCTGCGCACGGGCATGGATTTTCGTCTGCGCTGTCTCGGCTGCGGACATGAGGTGATGCTGCCGCGCGCAAAGGCGGAAAAGAACATCCGCCAGATTGTGCGCGAGCAGACTTCATCCAACGGCTGAGCGCAAAAGCAAGCCAAACAGGACGAACGAGCGGTCGCAATTCCTTTTGGAATTGCGACCGCTTTTTTGCGCGGCGGAGACTATACTTTGTCCAGAACGAGCGGGAAGGGGAGCGGCGCATGCGGCTTTGTGCAGAAGCGCTTTTTGCGCTCAACGCGGCGATTGATACGGGGCTTCTTGCATGCAGCGCGCGGCTGTGCGGGCAGAAGCTTTTCTGGCGGCGGCTGATTGCGGCAGGATGCCTCGGCGGCGTGTACGCGGTGGCAGCGGTGCTGCCGGAGCTGGGATTTCTGCGCAGCGGTCTGGTGAAGCTCTGCGCGGCGGTGGGGATGTGCTTGCTTTCCTTCGGAGCCGGCAGATACCTTGCGCGGCTGACGGCGGCGTTCTGCGCGATGGGCTGCGTGTTTGCTGGCGCTGTGACGGCGTTCACGCAGCTGACCGGTACAGGACTCATGCGCGTTCCGGGCGACGGGTATTATCCGGTCAGCGCGCTGGCGCTGTGCGCCATCGGAGCATTGTGCGTAGCGGTTTGTCGGCTCTTTTTTTCTGCCTGCGCGCAGCATTCGGCGCGCTCGTTTGAGCAGCTTACGCTTCGGCTGGAAGAGCGGGAGATCACGCTGCGCGCGCTGGTCGACACCGGAAACGCGCTCAAAGACCCCATCACGAACGAGCCTGTTTTTGTGCTGGACTGGCAGGCGGCGGCAAGGCTGCTGCCCGGTGTGGCGCTCTCGGAACAGGACTTTGCGCGTCCGCCGGAGCTGCTGCAAAGGCTCTCGCGCGAAAAGCCGTCGATTCGCCTGCGCCTGATTCCGTACCGCGCGGTGGGTGTCCGGCAGGGGATGCTGCTTGCCGTGCGCTGCGAACGCAAGGGAAAGAACGGGCGCTATATCCCCGCGCTCGCCGCCTTTTCACCCACGCCGGTGTCCGGCGGCGGAGAATATGAAGCTTTGACAGGAGGAGCGGCATGAAATTGGAACTTCGGAAACTACTACAGATGCTCGGTGTTTTGCAGCCGGACCCCGTTTTTTACATCGGCGGCAGCGATGTGCTGCCGCAGCCGCTTGCCCCGGCGCAGGAGCAGGCGCTGCTGCGGGAGCTTGCTGCGGGAAGCGAGAGCGCCAAGCAGACGCTCATCGAGCGCAATCTGCGGCTGGTGGTCTATCTGGCGCGACGCTTTGAAAACACCGGCATCGGTATGGAGGACCTGATCTCGATCGGAACGATCGGGCTGATCAAGGCGGTTTCGACCTTCCGCGTTGACCGGAACATCAAGCTGGCAACGTATGCTTCGCGCTGCATCGAAAACGAAATTCTGATGTACATCCGTAAGATTTCCGGGCAGAAGGCAGAGGTCTCGCTCGACGAACCGATCAACACCGACTGGGACGGCAACGAACTGCTGCTGTCTGACGTTCTGGGTACCGAATCAGATACGGTCATGCGCCCGATGGAGGACGACGTGGACCATGAGCTGCTGCGCCAGGCGCTGTCCCGGCTCTCCGAGCGGGAGATGCAGATTGTGCAGATGCGTTTTGGACTCGGGGGAAGACCGGAGAAAACGCAGAAGGAGGTCGCCGAGCTGATGGGCATCTCACAATCGTACATTTCCAGGCTGGAAAAGCGGATTATGCTGCGTCTGCGCCGCGAAATTTCCCGTCAGCTGTGCGGGTAATCTGGGCAATATTTCCGGTTGCCTGCTGGCAAAAGTTGTGCTATTATTATAACGATTCTTTTATCGATAACTTTTATCGATATCAATCGAGCTAAACGGCATGCACAACAGGAGTGACACACAGCATATGGAAAAAGAAATTTCGAGAGCGACGCTGAAGCGGTTGCCGACCTATCTGTCGTATCTGAAGGCGCTGCCGTCGGAGGCTTCGGCGAACATTTCGGCGACGGCGCTTGCCGCGGGTCTGCATATGGGAGAGGTGCAGGTGCGCAAGGATCTGGCGCTGGTATCAGACGGGGGCAGACCGAAAATCGGCTACAACCGCGAACACCTGATTGCGGATATTGAAAACTTCCTTGGCTACGGCAACAGCAACGATGCCGTACTGATCGGCGCGGGCAAGCTCGGTCGGGCGCTTCTGGGCTATGGCGGGTTTGCCGAATACGGACTCAACATCGTCGCCGCATTCGACGCCAACGATACGCTCATCGGCACCACCAACGGCGGCAAGCCCATCATGCATCTGTCGCGGCTCGGCGAGGTCTGCCAGCGCTACAAGATCAAAATCGGCATCATCACCGTGCCCGCGGAGTATGCGCAGGGCGTGTGCGATCTGCTGATCGAAAACGGCATTCTTGCCATCTGGAACTTTGCACCCAAGCATCTGAACGTACCGGACGGTATTCTGGTGCAGAACGAGAACATGGCAGCGTCGCTGGCACTGCTCTGTAAGCATCTTAACGAACGCATGCAGGGGCAGGACGGCTGATTTTTGCAAATTAGGCTTGAATTTTGCCGGGGCGTATAGTATAATATTCCGGTAATGCCGGTGTGATGGAATTGGTAGACGTAGTGGACTCAAAATCCACCGCCAGCGATGGCGTGCCGGTTCGAGTCCGGCCACCGGCACCATAACTGGACACCAGTTTTGATACGATGCGTATCGAATCGGGTGTCCAGTTTCTTTTTGCAAAAGTCCCTATTTGCAAGGGTTTTCATATACCTTTTAACGAAAGTAGGCTCTGCGGTTACTCAGAAACGAGTGCCGTAGAGCTTTTCCCATTTCTGCCTATGTACTTTTTAATGATAGGTCTGGAGGGTGTGCATTAGGTTCAGAGGAATAATTAAAAAGTGCAATGGAAACACTGCTGCCCAATGCGGGTTTCAATGTTCCTGCTGATTTTGATACAATAGAAAAAACTTCTCCGGGGTCAAACCTGTCGAAAAAGGCATAAAGCAAGGGCTTTCAAGGTCAACTTCTGACTTCAAAAGCCCTTTTTGCTTTATTCAGTTATCGATTTCTGCCATTCCGAAGTCCAGTGGCACCTTGGGTGGGGTAAGCCTTGCGGTGTACGGATTTCGGAATAATTAAAAGGTTAAGGTTATTCCACGAACAACTCCGGTGTATTGAAGCGAATGTCTGGAATTTGCTGCACAACTTCGTTGTCTCCGCAGTTTTCCAGATCGTTTTTGACATGAACATTCCCATCATCATCAACCCTAAAGTACTGTGGATGCGCCTTACTCTGACGCCACCATCATCGCCGCCCAGTCGATCTACGCCGAAAAGTTCATCGCCCCGGAAGGCTCCAACAACTGGAGCAAGCAGGGTCTGCTCATAAAAACGGGTACAAACTTCGACTATCTGCTCAAGATCACCAACGAAACAAAGACGGAGTACAGCGACCTTGTTGTGTACGACACCCTGCCCCGCAGCGGCGATAAGAATGTTTTTGGCACACAGGACAGAAGTTCTGAGTTCGACATTCATCTGCGCAGGGTCATTACCCCGCCGGAGGGCTACACCGTCTTCTATACCACGAGCGCAGAAGTTTACCAAAAGTCCATGATAGAAATGGTGAATACTGGTATATGGACAAGTTCCGTTTCCGACTATTCCGCTGTCACAGCATTTAAGATCGTTGCCAATGAAGGGACAGCTTTGAACGGAGAAAGCACGTTTGAGGTTCGCATCCCGGCGCAGGCGCCCAATCAACTGGACGATGCGTCTATGGCGAAGCCGCATGAAAAGACCTCGCAGGACCAGACATCCGGCACCGCGACATGGCTGGAAGCAAACAACTCCTTTGGTTTTCAGACGAACGAGTCGCCCACGGTAATGGAGTCCAACACCGTTTGGGCGCGTATCCCCTTCGCAGGCTTCTGTGTGAAAAAGGTGGACGGAATCAGCGGCAGCGCAGTCTCCGGCACGGAATTCGAACTGACCGATGCCGAGGGACAAGTCGTTGCTACGGCGACCAGCGGCGAAGACGGCATGTTCAGCTTCCGTGAGCTGACAGAAGGGAGATATACTCTGACGGAAACCAAGGTCCCGGATGGGTATATGGATAACAAGCTTTCTATAACCGTGACAATTACGCAAAATCCTGTCACGATGGAATATGGTATTTCCTTCGGAGACCGGTCCCCCGGAGTCGGAAGCAGCGAGGACCCGCTGTGTCCGCCGAACTACACAACACCGGTGCTCCCGTCTACCGGCGGTGCCGGCACAAAGCTGTATACGGCAGGCGGAGCCTTGCTGATTGCAGCAGCCGCATGCCTGCTCTATATCCAGAATAAGCGCAGGCGGGGCGCGCAGACATCCGATTGAGGATAGACTGTTCCCGCACGACGAATCTTGCCTGCGCCCCGTTCCCATATGGATTGCCATGCTGCTCTGCGCTGCGGGGAGCATATCCATAGCGTGCCTTCCTTTTTTGGTGCGCAGTCTGCCGTGCAGATTTGGGCTATACAACAGGGAGCAGACGTGATAAGATGGCGGCAGGATGTGATGACATGGAAAAAGCGGATCGGCAATTTGAAAACATGCGGATCGTGGCGCGCGAGCGGCTGCTGCGGCATACGCCGCAGGAGGTCTCCCGGAAGGCGGGCGTGCGATATGAAGACGGTATGTATCTGGTCGATACGCTCGGAAAAACAGTCTCGGTCCGGCTGCCGGATTGCACCGTCTTGCCTCAGCTTTCCAACTGGCATACGCTGACGCTGCTGCATTATCTTGACCTTGCCGACGGGGCGCCTCCTTCCGGGTGCATGATCTCGTTTTCCCAGTATAAGGACGGTCTGGTGCGCGGCGGCGGGCTCGACCGCAACGCAGAGCTGATCGTGAGGCGGGATCTCGGTGTTCTGCCGCCGGAGGAGCTGGCGCGGCGCTGCCTTTCCATGGGCGCAGAGCTTTTGCCCTCGAATGCGGATTTCTGTGCGCACTTTTCGTTTTTGCCGCGCTGCAGCCTCTGGCTTAAGGTCTGGTTTGCGGACGACGAGCTGCCGCCGTCCGGGCGGCTGCTGATCGACGAGAGTGCGCCGCACTATCTGACGATAGAAGACGCGGTGACGGCAGGCTCTCTGATTCTCGACGCATTGACCGGCGCGCAGCATTGGAATACATAAAAGCAGAACGGCAGAGCCCGAGTGGGCTCTGCCGTTTGTACATATGATGGAAGCCTCAGGACAGGAAAAAGGTACGGATCAGACCGATGAGAAACAGGTGCAGGGGATAGTAGAGGTAAAACAGCGGCTTCATGACGCGGCTGAGAGCCGCGTTTTTGCTGCGTGCGCCGTTATAGAGCCGCAGCAGCGGCACGGACAGGAAGACGCACAGCTGTAAAACACCGTAGAGCCGGTCGAGCGAGAAATAATAGACTGCGCCGTAGAGGCTGACGTAGAACGTGCACCAGAGAAGCTGCTTTTTGGGATTTCCCCGGTTTGAGCCGATGGACAGAATGCACAGCGCGGCAATGCAGCTCCAGTCTGCCGGAAAGGTCAGAAGACAAAGAAGCAGAATCAGTGCCGCCTTCTTCCAGACCGCGCAGTCCAGATCGTTCACGCGCAGCATCAAAAGCCCTCCCAGAAGCGACCACACGACGCCCGTCTGGTTGAGAACGCTTCCGGAATAAAAGGGAATGAATGAGCGCCAATCCTGATAGGCATTGGAGGCGTAGATATAAGCAAAGTGCGAGACAATCGCAAGCAGGAAAAGCCGCAGCGCGTAGCGCCGGAAATTTCGGGTGTAATGATAGCCCTCGGCAATAAAATAGCACATGATGGGGCAGGTGAGCCTGCCGATGATGTGCATGGTAAGCGGCATCGCCTGCGCAGGATACCCGGGGAACAGCAGCCACGCGATATGATCAAGCGTCATGGCAAGGATCGCGAGCAGCTTGAGTGCGTCGCCGGTAAGACCGCGGCGGGATGGGAAGGCAGCGTCTGTCATGAGAAACCTCCTGATGAAAAGCTTGTATTGCAGTATTGTAAAGAATGCGGGCGGCGTTGTCAACTGCGCGCGCTTGACGTTTTGGCGCGTGCGTGATACCATCAGGATAGAAAAAACCGAAAGGCAGGAACGGAAGATGCAGCTGCGCCGGATGCTCGGTATTCAGCCGGGGCTGACCGCCATCATTGGAGGCGGCGGAAAGACGACGCTTTTATATGCGCTGGCGCGCGAGCTTTCTCAGACGGCGCGTGTGATTGTGTGTACCACGACGCATATTCTGCCGCCGGAGCACCTGCCGTGCCTGACGGATGGAACGGAAACGGAAATCCGCCGGACACTGAAAAAAACGAAGTGCGTCTGCGTGGGAACGCGGACGCAAGAGGGAAAATTCACCGCGCCGGAGCTTGCGTTTGAGAAGCTTCTGCCGATGGCGGATTACATTCTCGCGGAGGCGGACGGCTCGAAGCACCTTCCTCTGAAGGCGCACGCAGCCCATGAGCCGGTGATTCCGCCGGAAGCAAACCAGACCATTCTGGTTCTCGGTGCGTCGGGCTTTGGAAAGCCGATTGCTGCCGCGGCGCACCGACCGGCGCTCTACGCCGAAAAGCTCGGTGTGACGCAGGATACGATTGTAACGCCGGAGCTTGCCGCGCGGCTCATAAATCTGGAAGGCTTTCATACGCGGGTGCTGGTCAATCAGGCACAGACGCAGCGGGAGCTGGCGCTGGCGCGGGAGCTGGCGGCGTATCTGCACTGCCCGGTTGCGGCAGGCGAACTATTAAAGGAGAAGATGATATGCTTGTGCTGATTCGGGGAGCCGGAGACCTTGCCTCGGGCGCTGCGCTGCGGCTGCACCGGGCAAATTTTCCGGTCGTCATGACGGATCTTCCGCAGCCAACCGCCATTCGAAGAACGGTTTGCTTTTCGCAGGCGATCCGTTTCGGAAAAACAACGGTGGAAGATGCGGTGGGCGTGTGCTGCAAAACGGCACGCGAGGTAAAAGCGGCGCTTTCTGTCGGAGAAATACCGGTCCTGCCGGACGAGACGGCGTCCTGCCGCACGTGGCTGCATCCGGAAGTCCTGGTTGACGGGATTCTGGCAAAACGAAATCTCGGAACAAAAATCACCGATGCGCCGCTGGTTATCGCGCTGGGACCGGGCTTTTGCGCGGGGCGCGACTGCCATGCGGTCATTGAGACCATGCGCGGACATACGCTCGGCAGGGTGATCTGGGACGGCGAGCCAATTCCGAACACGAACATTCCAGGGCTGATCGGCGGCTTTGCCGGAGAGCGCGTGCTGCGCGCGCCGGACACGGGCATTTTCCATCAGCTGCGCGATATTGGCGCGCTGGTAACGGTCGGAGAAACGGTCGGCGAGGTGAACGGCCTTCCGATGTCCTGTACGATTGCGGGCGTTCTGCGCGGAATTCTTCCGGACGGCACGCCGGTGACGAAGGGCATGAAGTCCGGCGACGTGGACCCGCGCGCAAAGGTTGAGAACTGCTACACCGTCTCCGATAAGGCAAGTGCGATTGCCGGCGGCGTATTGGAAGCAATTCTGCATAAAATGCCGCTGACCGACAGAAGCCTGCACATGGACATGGAGGGGACGCTATGAAGCAGTATATGCTCCTGCCCGAAGACAGCATCGAGCTGCTGCGCGCGCAGGATGAGGCGGAAGCTGCGGTTTGCGTTTTCTGCGAGCGGACGATGATTCTTTTTCCGTGCAGCAAAATTGAAGCGGTTTCCATCCAGCGGAGTGTTACCGAGGACCGGCTGCATCCGGTCAACTGTCTGGAGCTTCTTGCGCGGGACACGCTGTTTGATGCGCAGCAGGCGGTTCTGATTCCGGTCACAAGGCAGGACTACCCGGATTTTCTGCAGGCGCTGGAAGCGCAATGCCCCGCGCTTTTGGAAAATATCCAGACAAAAACGTATCAGAAGGAGACCTGCGACCAGACGGGAAGCCATCTGCACAAGCATTCATAATCGTGCATGCCGCGCGGCATTTCTGCAGACAATAGCGTATTCTGCAGGAAAGGAGGCGCGGTATGAAAAAGCGCAAGGATAAGAGCATAGAAACCGACAGCTGGTGGCAGGGACATGCAAAGACGGACCCGCAGGGCAGCTGGACCGGAAAACCGGCAGACCCCATGGAAACGCCCGTGCAGGACGCGGACGATCTTTGACGCGCGGCGCTCCGCAAGGAGCGCGTACATATGGAGGCGCTATGAAATTCTGGAGACTCCACAGACCGGGCTACCGGGTTTTGAAGACGGTGATTGCCACAACGCTGACGCTTCTGGTGTGCAGCCGGTTTTCCAAAATGAGCCCGGTGCTGGCGCTCATGGGCGCGTACTGCGCGATGGGGCGCACGATCCGCGAATCGTGGACCGGGTGCCTGAACCAGATGGTCGGCGTGCTGGTGGGAAGCGTATTCGGCTTTTTGCTGCTGCATGTGCTGCCGGACCCGCCGGCGCTTGTGATCGGGCTGAGCCTGTTTGCTGTCATCGGGCTGTGCAATTTGCTGCATGTGTCGTATGCGGTGTTTCTCTCGTCGGTGATTTTTATCTCTGTGTGTTCCGGGGCAAGTCAATTGCCGGACATTCTCGCGCGCGTGCGCGATGTGTCGATTGGGCTGGCGTTCGGTCTGGCAGTGAATATCTTCGTCCATCCGTACGCCAACGAGCGGCAGGTGCTGGCGCTGCTGGAAAAGCTGCGAGAGGAAAGTCTGCGCGCACTGCGGGAGATTACAAGCTTTGGGCGCTACCCGGATTTAAGCGCATGCGCGCACTTGCGCGAGAAGCTGGATTTTGAGCTGGACCAGATGCGCCAGCAGGCGGCGCTGCTGAAAACCCGGCGCAGCCGCAGAAGCCTTGCCTGGCAGACGGGCTGCGCGCAGCTTGCCGGGCGCATGGTGCAGGAGGTCACGGCGCTTGGCATGATGGACAGCTTCGGGCGCGTGTCGGAGGAAAACAAGAAACGATTGGATACCCTGGATTCTGCGCAGGAGATATCTTTGCCGGAAAACTCTTTGCAGGTCCCAGCGGCGGACAGTGTACAGGACACCGTGATGAACTACCATATCGCCTGCTACTGTCAGGCGTATGCATATCTGACACAGCTGCTGCCGCTTTGGAAGGACGAAGAACCAGAGCAGGCGGCGAAGCAGGGAGAGGAGACAAGCAATGAGAAGGCAAGACAGGGAAGTATTACAGCCGGAGCAGATTGACGCGATCATTGAAAGCTGCGATTGCCTGCGGCTGGGGCTGAACGCAGAAGACGGCGCGTATATTGTGCCTTTGAACTTTGCCTACGTGCCGGGGAAGCCCGCGAAATTCTATTTCCACAGCGCAAAAGAGGGAAGAAAGGTCGACATGATCGGGCAGGGTGCGAAGGCGGGCTTCGAGCTCGACGGCGCGCACCGGCTCGGCGAAGCGGAAACCGGCTGCAGGCATACCTTTTTCTATCAGAGCGTTATTGGAACGGGAACGGTCCGTCCGGTGGAAACGCTGGAGGAAAAGAAGCGTGCACTTTCTGCCATTATGGCACACTATCGTAAGGACTGCGCGTTTTCTTTTACCGACGAGCAGGCGGACGCTGTCGCGGTCTTCTGCCTGACGGCGGAAACGATGAGCTGCAAGCAGCACAGCTGAGGAGGCGTAAAAATGAACGAATTTGAGCAGCAATATCTTCCGGAGGCTTACCGCCCGCTTTCGCCCTGGGCTTATTTCGGACTGAGCATTTTATACTCGGTGCCGGTGATCGGCTGGATTTTCCTGATTGCCCACGCTTTGGCGAGCCGGAATATCAACAAACGAAACTACGCCAGAAGCTTTTTCTGCATCTACATTCTGGCGGCGATTGTGATTCTGCTTCTGAGCTTTGCTGGGCTACGGCTGGACATGTCGCAATTTGCCGTTCCGATGTAATCTTTAGCCCTTACATAGGAAGAAGCGCCGCACGGAAAAACCGTGCGGCGCGTTTGATGCTTTCAGCCGATATGAAGAATTGTGGTTGCAAAGGTAAAATAGACGAGAAGGGACAAAAAGTCCACAATTGTCGTGATGATCGGAGACGCCATGACCGCCGGGTCGAAGCCGAGCTTCTTTGCCAGCAGCGGCAGCGTACCACCGACGAGCTTGGCAAGAAACACCGTCACAGCCATCGACAGGCTCACCACAAGCGCGACCCACGTCGTAACCGATTCGGATTTGAGAAGCATGTGGTCGACCAGCATGATTTTGCCGAAGCAGGCGATGGCAAGGCAGATGCCGCAGAGGACCGCCACGCGGATTTCTTTCCAGACGACCTTGAAAATGTCGCGAAATTCAATCTCGTCCAGGCTGATGCCGCGGATGACCGTGACGCACGCCTGCGAGCCGGAGTTGCCGCCCGTGTCCATCAGCATCGGGATGAACGCCGTCAGGCATGGCAGCACGCCCAGCGCGTCTTCAAAGCTTGTAATGACCAGACCTGTCAGTGTTGCCGAAATCATCAGCAGCATCAGCCAGGGAATTCGGTTTTTCCAGATTTCGAACGGAGACGAGCGAAGATACGGATGCTCGGACGGGAGCATAGCCGCCATCTTTTCCATATCCTCCGTCGCCTCGTCCTGCATGACGTCCATGGCGTCGTCGAAGGTGACGATACCGACAAGACGGTTTTCCGTGTCGACCACCGGCAATGCCAGAAAGTCGTACTTCGAGAACATCTGTGCGACCTGCTCCTGATCGTCCAGCGTGCCCACGGTAATGACGTGGTCGGTCATGATGGACTCGATCGTTGCATTGTCATCTTCACACAGAAGAAGGTCCTTGACCGACACCAGACCGATGAGCTTGTGCCCCTTGGTGACGTAGCAGGTGTAGATCGTCTCTTTGTCGATGCCCGTGCGGCGGATGCGGAGAATTGCTTCGCCGACCGTCATGTTCGGGCGCAGGGAAACGTACTCGGTCGTCATGATCGAGCCTGCGGAATCCTCGGGGTAACGCAGGATTTCGTTGATCTGCTTGCGCATCTCGGGGTCCGCCTGCGTGAGGATTCTCTGGACGACGTTTGCCGGCATTTCCTCGACGATATCCACCGCGTCGTCGACGTAAAGCTCGTCGATGACCTCTTTCAGCTCGCTGTCTGAAAAACCGCGGATGAGAAGCGCCTGCGCGTCGGTATCCATTTCGACGAACGTCTCCGCCGCCAGCTCCTTGGGAAGCAGGCGGAACAGAAGCGGAAGCCTGCTCTCGGGCAGCTCGTCGAAGACCGCGGCAATGTCGGCGGGGTTCATGGTGCTGAGGATGTCCCGCAGAGAGTGATACTTCTTGTCGTCCAACAGAAGCGTCAGCGTGTTCTCTACGGAGAAATTATGTTCTGCCATAGGTCTTTCCTCCTAAAAAGTTTTTACTTAGGAAGTAAGACACGTCGCAGGCAAATCAGCAAAGGGCGAACGGCGCGCACGAAGGCGGCTCGAGCCCGGAGCAACTTCGGCCTGCTGATGTGCCGCTACTACTTCCTGCGTCCATTCTGTTTTCCCCCTTTTTTGGTCAGATATGTTGCGGCTTGGTGCTGCTTTGCATCAAGACCCAACATATATTTTATGAAACTTCCGGGCGTTTGTCAATCGAAAACACAGGAAAAAAGTTTGAAAACCGCGCGGATGAAAGAAGCAGTTGGCATTCGCGTCCGGATGTGTTAGAATAAAAGAAATTCAAGCGAAACAGGCGGTAGGAAGATGGCAACTGAAAAGCTCTTTTATGAAGATGTCTATTGTAAAAATTTCCGGGCAAAGGTCCTGTCCTGCACGCCGGGAAAGCACGGATTTGATGTGGTGCTGGACCGGACGGCATTTTACCCTGAGGGCGGCGGTCAGCCGGGAGATACCGGCAGTCTGTCCGGCGTCCGCGTGACGGATACGCATGAAGCAGGCGGCGAAATTATTCATTATTGCCAGACACCGTTGGAGGTTGGCAGCGAGGTGGAAGGCTGCATCGACTGGGAAAGGCGCCTGGGCCTGATGCAGATGCACTCCGGCGAGCATATTCTTTCCGGCATTGTCCACCGGCGCTTCGGCTACGACAACGTGGGCTTTCACATGGGCGCCGACATGGTGACGATCGATTTTTCCGGCATGCTGACGGAGGACGATCTCAAACAGATCGAGCGCGAGGCGAACGAAGTCGTCTGGGAAAACCGCGAAATCCGAATCTCCTTCCCGCCCGAAGAAGAGCTGGAACAGATTCCCTACCGCAGCAAGAAGGCGCTGACCGGAAGCGTGCGGATTGTGACGATTGAAAACGCCGACATCTGCGCCTGCTGCGGCACGCACGTGACCCGAACGGGAGAGATTGGTCTCATCAAGATTTTCTCCTGCGTGAAGTTCCACGAGGGCGTGCGGCTGGAGATTCTGTGCGGCATGCGGGCGTATGAATATGTGAACCTTCTCATCGAGCAGAACCGAAAAAATTCGGCGCTGCTGTCTGCAAAGCCGGTCGAGACGAATGCGGCGGCAGTCCGGGCGATGGACGAGCTGGCGGCGGTCAAATACCGCGCTTCTCAGTTGGAAAACGAGCTGTTTGCCATGAAGGCAAAAGCATATGAAGGAAACGCAGATGTTTTGCTTTTTGAAGAGCCGATGAGTCCGGACGCGCTGCGCAGGTTCGCAGACGCCGTTATGACGCACTGCTCCGGAACCATTGCCATCTTTGCGGGCTCTGACGCCGAGGGGTATAAATACGCGCTGTGCCGGAAGGACGGGGACCTGCGCCAGCTGGTGAAGGACCTCAACGCGGCATGCTGCGGGCGCGGCGGCGGCAAGCCGTTTTTTGCGCAGGGCTCGGTGCAGGCAAGCCGCGCGCAGATTGAAGCGTTTTTGCAGAAGGGATAAAGGAGAGACAGATGCTACAGGATATTGCGCCGCATATTTATCACAATCAAATGTCTTGGAAGGAGCCGGAGGCGGACGATTTTGTGCTTTGCTACCGCGGGCGGACGCTCTATTGTAAGGTGGAAGACGGAAGCCTCGTGCTGCCGCGCGTGAAGGACGTGGAGCCTTCCGCGCTGCAATATGCGTTTTCGATTGACGAGCGGGCGGACTACCTGCTCTCGGACGCGGAACTGAAAGAGGCAAATGGCTTTTCGTACTTCGACACCGGCAAGCTCCGCACGCTCGTGCCAGGACCTGCGCTCATGGCTGCGGCAGCAGGGGAAAGCTTATATCGCTGGTACAGTGGGCAGCGGTTCTGCGGCAGGTGCGGAAAGCCGATGGAAAAGAGCAAGATCGAGCGGGCAATGGTCTGCCCTGCGTGCGGCAACACCGTCTACCCCAAAATCTGCCCGGCGGTGATTGTTGCGATTCACGACGGCGACCGGCTGGTGCTGACAAAATACAAGGACCGCCCGGTCAAGCACTACGCGCTCGTTGCGGGCTTCAATGAAATCGGAGAGTCCATCGAGGAAACGGTCCACCGCGAGGTGCTGGAGGAGACGGGGCTGCGGGTCAGGAACCTGCGCTTTTATAAATCGCAGCCTTGGGTCTTTACCGATACGCTGCTCTTTGGCTTCTTTGCCGAGTTGGACGGCAGCGACAAGATTACCGTCCAGGAGGACGAGCTGTCGGAAGCCGGCTGGTTTTACCGCAGCGAAATTCCGGAGGACCGGACGCATTTGAGTCTGACCGGTGAGATGATGGAACAGTTCAGGAAAGGACTTGCTTAACATGAAAGAAAACGAACGCGAAGAAAAGTCGCTTGCGCCGGACGAAGATGCTGCGGCAAAGCAGAAGCACCGCCAGCAGGAGGACAGAAGCCGGTTTTTCCAGCTGCTTGCGGGCGGATATCTGGTGTACCTTGCCTGGCAGCTGATTTCCGGCGCAATCGGAGACAAGGACTGGCAGACAACGAAGCTCGTCGGCGTGATTGCAGGCGTTGTGTTTGCTGCTGTCGGGATCTGGCTGCTGATTCGAAATCTGCGGGCGGAAGCAAAAAAGTATGAAGCGGCGCAGCAGCCGGAGGATCCGGAAGACAAAGAAGGAGAAGACGAGACATGAACAATTCCATGAACGATCTGATGAATTTGATTTCCGTCCTGTGCGGCGGATACTGCCTGTACACCTGGTTCCGGCTGGTGCGGGAAAAGAAGCTTTTCATGAGCAGCGTCCTGCTGCCGAAGGACCGCAAGCCGTCCGACTGCCTCGACGAAGAGGGCTACATTAAAACAATCCGCCCGAAGCTCGGCATTCTGGGGCTGGTGATTCTGCTGTTCGGCGTGTTCTCTGCCATCAACGAGCGCTGCGACCCGCCGATTCTGGAATTTCCGTGGACGTTTGTACCCTGGGGTATTGAGGCGGTCGTGCTGATCTGTTACGTCGTGACCAGCTCGCGCGCCATGCGGGATTATTTCTGACCATACAACCTTCACCCCGACGGGAGTATCCTGCCGGGGTGATTTTTTGCCGGTTTGCGGTTGTAAAATGAGATGGCGTGTGATAAACTAGAACAGTTGTGAAAACTTTGCATGATTTGGAGGGCAAACCCATGTAGCAGCGTGTGACCCGGAAAACTAGACTAGAATTTGGAGGCAGAATACATGGCTACCCTGAAAGAAGAAATCTCCCGGCGCAGAACCTTTGCAATCATCTCGCACCCGGACGCCGGTAAAACGACGCTGACCGAAAAGTTCCTGCTCTACGGCGGGGCAATTGCGCAGGCAGGCGCGGTCAAGGGCAAGAAGAACTCGCGCGCGGCGGTCTCCGACTGGATGGAGATCGAAAAGCAGCGCGGCATTTCCGTGACGTCCTCTGTCATGCAGTTTCAGTATGAGGGCTACTGCATCAACATTCTCGACACCCCCGGCCACCAGGACTTCTCCGAGGACACGTACCGCACGCTCATGGCAGCGGACTCTGCGGTCATGGTCATCGACGGCGCGAAGGGCGTCGAGCCGCAGACGCGCAAGCTCTTCAAGGTCTGCGCGATGCGCCATATTCCGATTTTTACGTTTATCAACAAGATGGACCGCGAGTCGCGCGACCCATTTGATCTGCTCGACGAGCTCGAAAATGAGCTGGGCATCGAAACGTATGCCTGTAACTGGCCCATTGGCTCGGGCAAGGAATTCCAGGGCGTGTATGACCGCAGAGCCGGTCAGCTGCTGTTCTTCTCCGGCGTTTCGGGCAAAAATCGCGCGGACAAGCTGGAAATTGACCTGGACGACGAGAAGGTGTCCGAGCTGATCGGAGAGAAGCGGCACAACCAGTTAAAAGACGACGTGGAGTTACTTGGCGCGGGGCGCGAGTTTGATATGGCGGAGGTACAGCGCGGCGAGCTTTCGCCGGTGTTCTTCGGCTCGGCGCTGACGAACTTCGGTGTGGAGCCGTTTTTGGAAGAGTTTCTGCGCATGACGCCGAGCCCGCTGCCGCGTGTGGCAGACTGCGGCGAGATTGACACGTTCAGCCCCGATTTTTCGGCGTTCGTCTTCAAGATTCAGGCGAACATGAACAAGGCGCACCGCGACCGGCTGGCGTTTATGCGCATCTGCTCGGGCAAATTCGAGCGCGACGCAGAATATTACCACGTGCAAGGGGGCAAGAAGATGCGCCTGTCCCAGCCGCAGCAGCTTATGGCATCCGAGCGAGAAATCGTCGACGAGGCATACGCAGGCGATATCATCGGCGTCTTCGACCCCGGCATTTTCTCCATCGGCGACACCATCTGCACGCCGGGCAAAAAATTTAAGTTCGGCGGCATTCCGACCTTCGCACCCGAGCATTTCTCGCGCGTCAGCCCCAAAGACTCGATGAAGCGCAAGCAGTTCATCAAGGGCACCGAGCAGATTGCACAGGAGGGCGCGATTCAGATCTTCAAGCTGCCGAACTCCGGTATGGAGGAAGTCATTGTCGGCGTCGTCGGTACGCTGCAATTTGACGTGTTTCAGTACCGCATGAAGGGCGAGTACGGCGTGGACCTTCGGATGGAGGGGCTACCGTATGAGTACCTGCGGTTTATCGACAAGGCGCCGGTGGCAGACCTCAAGGATCTCAACCTGTCTTCGGACGTGGAGCTGCTGGAAGACTACAAGGGAAGAAGCCTGCTGGTGTTCGCGTCGAACTGGTCGATCGACTACACCATCAAGCGCAATCCCGGTCTCGAGCTTTCCGAGACGGCGCAGAACTGGTAAATGGGTCTCGAATTTGGGACTGTTCACAAAAAATTCACAAATTATTTTTACCGGGCAGGAGGAAATCCTGCCTGGTTTTTTCTATTTATAGAAAAATATGGGATGCAAATTAAAACAAAAGTGTTACAGAAAAGGAACGAAAAGATACAAATTGTGCCGAACCGGCAAAATGACCACAAGCCCTAGTAGGCAAGGAGTTGAGATTCTTAATTTCTCTTAATTTTGCACGAAATAGTTGCAAATTTTAATTTTTATGGTAAACTAAGAAAGAACAATCCCCGCAGAAGCGGGAAAATGGAAGGAAATTGAGAGGTGTTCTTTATGAAGAAGAAATTGAGCAGACTCTTGTGCGCGCTCCTCGTGATGACGATGGTGCTCGCAATGGTCCCCGCCGTTTCGGCTGCGGAGCCCAAAGGAACGGAGGATGACCCAATCATCATGTATGTGGGCGATTATACCAGCGATTATGTCAGCAAGGCATACGGCTGTAATAATTCAAAGCATACAACCGTACTTAAATATACTGAGATTTTCAATGGCAGGGAAACGGAATTGAAGTCCAGCAAGTATGTTTCGTTTGATAACTCTACCGGTGTGTTTAAAGCTACGGCTGCAACAGCAAAAAACGGAACGTTCGGTCTGTTGAAAGTTGAAATTAGCTGTAAAGATGCTTCCTGCTCTTACAAACCGGAAACCGTTTATATGCAAATTTATGCGGTAGCGACTGGTATCACACTGCGAACCTCGACTGGCTCGACGATTAACTCTCTAAGCCTTCCAGTTGACGTAGAGCAGAGAGTTTACTACACGATGAGCCCCTTAACTGCAAATCCAGACAATGTTCGCGCATGGTCGGATAATAAAAACGTGGAAGTTCTCAATAAAGGGGAGAAGGATTCAGACGGTCGCGATGCGTGGGGCAAGGATGCCTACGGTACATACTTCACTCTTAAAGCAACAAAAGGCGGCATTATTACCAAACTGAACATCGAACTGGATGGAGACACATTACATAAGTCTGTCACAAAGGAATTTGACGTACTGACAGGCAGTGCCGCGGTGCTGACACTCAAAACAGGGACTCAAGTTCTTGCACAAAGCAACGATGATAAAGACTCGTATATCGATTCTACAATTGGCAAGACAATCTCGATTACAGCAACAGCAGATTCTGTGCTCGGCGATGTTTCTGACATTGATTGGGACTCCAGCAACCCTGACGTTGCCTCGTTTGTCAGCGTTCCGAAGAACGGTAAGGTTGATCTGAAAGTCGGCGGTGCTGGCACGACGAAAATCACGGCGACCCTCGGCGGCAAGACCGCAACGTTCGAGGTGCGCGTCCTCAAGGACATCACCAGCATTGCGATTCATGATACAAACGGCAAGACAATGGACAATCAGGAGCTGACGGTCGGCGGAGACGAGCTGACAGCAAAGGCAGTTGTCTATCCGACGAAATATAAGGAGAGCGCAAAGTCCGCCGTATGGTCCATTGAAGACAAGGACGTTCTGGATTTCGGCGATACGTACATCAAATGGGTCGACCCGGACACGGGCAAGCTGACGACCGAGACCGCAACGTTCAAGGCTGTCGGCGCAGGCACAACGAAGGTGACTGTTACACTCGGCAATCAGACCGACTCGTTCCGCGTTACCGTGAAGAACGCGGCAAAGACGATTAAGATCAGCAAACTCGTTAATATCTCGAATCTGAGCGCGACGGTTCGCAACGGCTCTGAGACCGAAATCGTTTCGAGAATGAACGCGAACAGCAAGTTCAGCCAGAGCCTTGCGATTACCGATGAGAACGAAACAATTTATGTTCCCGTGCGTTGGGTGTCGGCTTTCAAGGCGTCCAACGGCAAAACCGCGACGGTTTACGGTCAGCTTCTGACCACCGATGGAGAGTACAATTTCAATTATGGAAAGCTCTCGACGCAGATCACGCTGACGGCGACACTGACCGACGACGCGGCGGTGACCGACATCGCCATTACGGCAAACAAGGATAACGCGATTGAAAACGACGTCATCCGTCTGACGGCGACGCCGACGGTCGAACCGTCCAGCGCAGAGGTCAAGTATCAGTGGTACGTCAACGGCAAGGCGGTCTCCGGCGCAACGAAGGCGACGCTTTCCTACACGATTCCGAAGTCCTCTTCCGACAGCGCCACGTTGTATAAGTTCGTCTGCGAGGTGACTGCGTCCTACAAGGGAACGAGCACGACCTCCGAGTCTAAGGCGTTTAACGTTACAGTTTCCAGAGACTACACTGTAAGTGTTACGACAACGAGCTCTAAGAACGGCTACACTGTAGGAGACAAAGTTGAGATGAAGGCAACGCTCTACTATAAGGGCAGCGCCGTCTCCAACAGCTCGTTCTCTTGGCAGCTGTTTGACACCAACGATAACGCTCTCGATTCTGGCATCGCAACCGTCACTGGCAACAACGCCACCGCAACGGTCAACACTAAGGGCGTCAAGAGTGCGAAGGGCGACAAGATTGTGGTTCGCGCGACGGTTGACTACCGCGGCTACAGCTATTCCAGCAGCGAGACCATCACCGTCAATCCGGCAGAAGCCGCAACGGTCAAGCAGTCCGTCGGCTCGGGCGCTGCGCTCAAGTCTTCGAGCATCATCAGCGCCGTCACCAAGGCGGCTGGTTCCAGCGCGAAGGTTTCCTACATCGTCTTCGGCAGCGAAAGAAGCTGCAAGCTGACCAAGAGCTCCAGCTCCTCGTCCTCGATTGGCGACACCAAGTGCTACGTTTCCACGACCTCCGGTCAGAAGCTCTCCGACGTGTATGTCAAGACCTCCGCTTCCAGCGCCTCCGTCACCTATACCGCATATGACGCGGACGACTATGTTCTGGCAACCGGTACGGTCAGCTTCGACGCCAACGACTCCGACGATACCATCACCTCCTCCGGCGCAAGCTTCAAGGCGATGGCGGCAGTCGACCAGATCACCGAGGAATACCCCGAGGCGGAGTATGTGAAGCTCGATCTTCCCAGAGCCAGCGAAGGCAAGCTCTACTTTGACTTCAACACCATCTCCGATTTCAAGCGCGAAGTGAAGGATTCCGACAAGTATTATCTGAACGCCAGCAGCTCGCAGGACGACATTGAGGACGTCTACTTCCTGCCGGTCTACGGCGTGAAGGGCAAGATCACGATTGACTACACCGCTTACGGCTCGAACAACAGCGACCTTGGCACCGGCAAGATCACGCTCAGCGTCAAGAGCAAGACCGCTTCGAGCAAGTTCACCGATGTCACCGCCAGCAACGTTGGTTCCTGGGCGGCCGACTCCATCGACTTCTGCGCGGACAACGATCTTGTCAACGGCAAGAGCACCTATTCCTTCGCCCCGAAGGATAACCTGACGCGCGGCCAGCTCGTCGCAATTCTCTACCGCGCGGCAGGCTCTCCCTCCGTCACCGGCACGACGAACCCGTTTAACGATGTCAAGACTGGCGACTACTACTACAACGCAGTCCTCTGGGCTTACAAGAACGACGTTGTCAACGGCACCGGCGCGGGCAAGTTCTCCCCGAACGCCAACGTCACGCGTGAGCAGATTGCGGCCATCCTGTACCGCTACATGGGTTCGCCCGCGGCAACCGGTTCTTTGAGCGGCTACACCGATCGCTCCAAGATCAGCTCCTGGGCTACCACCGCGATGCAGTGGGCCATCGGCAAGGGGTACATCACCGGCACGAGCAGCACGACGCTCGACCCCCTGGGCCAGGCGACGCGCGCACAGGCTGCGGTCATGCTGCACCGCTTCCTGACCAAGTAAACAGCGAACGGAAATAAGAATATACCCGAAAGGCTCCCGGATACAAATCCGGGAGCCTTTTTCTGCACAGGAAGGCAGCATCCGGCATAGATTGATGCAGGGCGAAACGCCCCGGAAAATAGGAAGGAGTGTCAGACCTTGACCAATCAGAATGATGCGGCAAACGGCGTGATGACGCTGCCGCAGTGCGCGAACGCAGACGGGAATTTGCCGTCGTGCGCGCCGCTGGCAAATCCATATGTACCGTTCCAGCAGACGGGACCGGAGCTGTATCAGGCGCCTTGCGCGCTGATTCGCGGAACACTGTTCCCCGGACTTGATCTTCCGTATGGCGGGCAGGAAAACACGCAGGAGAAGCTGGCAACGGCGTCGGTGGAATTGCAGCAGATGGGCTTTGCGCTGCAGGAGCTGGCGCTGTATCTCGACACGCACGCGCAGGACGACGAGGCGGCGCAGCTGTTTAACCAGTATGTCGAGATGTATCAGCAGGCAATCGAGCAGTATCAGCAGGGGAATGGACCGCTCACGCTCATGGACGCGGCGGCTGGCGGCACGTATGACTGGCTCTCGGGACCGTGGCCCTGGGAATACGGAAAGGAGCGGTAAGAGAAAATGTTTGTTTATGAAAAGAAGCTGCAGTACCCGGTGAGAATCCAGAACGTAAACCCGCAGTTGGCGGCAATCGTGATTTCGCAGTATGGAGGACCTGACGGCGAGCTCGGCGCGTCGCTGCGGTATCTGTCGCAGCGCTATTCCATGCCCTATGACGAACTGAAAGGGTTACTCACGGACATCGGCACGGAGGAATTGGGGCATCTGGAGATGGTCGGCGCGATTGTCCATCAGCTGACGAGAACGCTCACCGAAGAGCAGATGAAGGAGCAGGGCTTCGCCCCCTATTTTGTCGATCATACGGCGGGCGTCTATCCACAGGCAGCCTCCGGCACGCCGTGGTCTGCTGCAACCATGGCGGTCACCGGCGACCCTATGGCAGATCTGGTCGAGGATATGGCGGCAGAGCAGAAGGCGCGCGTGACGTATGACAACATTCTCCGGCTCAGCGACGACCCGGATGTCAACGACGTCATCCGGTTCCTGCGCGAACGCGAGATTGTCCACTTCCAGCGCTTCGGCGAGGCGATGCAGCTGCTGCGCGAGAAGCTGGACGAAAAGAATGTCTACTATATGAACCCTGCGCTGCTGTCTTGAACGCAAAAAGGGGAGCTCGGAAGGATTCCGGGCTCCCAAGCTTTATTTCTGCTCTGCCATGTAAAGAGATACGCGGTTCTGAATCAAAGCTGCCGTCTCGTCGATGGTTTTTGCGCCGGAAAAGTAGGCGGCGCACTCTTCCGAGACGATGGACAAAATGTTCTCGTCGAACGAGTACACGCTGTGCGTCGAGTCGATCAGGTCCCTGACGATCTGATACTGCTCCGGCGTGATGGCATACACGTCGACGGTCTCGTTGAAAAAGCCGATTGTGTAAAGAATCACGCGGATTGGTTCGCCGTTGGCATCTAAAACCGTATTGCCGTTTTCATCCGTGACGTATTCCTGCTTCATAGCATCCGCAGCCTTTTTGTCGAAGGCGGAATTGAGCATCGGGAAGCCGGTCTGCTGCAGCTGCACGTCTTCGGACAGAAGCGAACGGATGAAGCCCCACGCAGCGTCTTTATCCTTGCAGGCGGTCGTCATCGCAATCGAGCCGAGCGGCAGAAAGCCGCAGCCGTAGCCGCCGGTAACGCCGGGGTAGCCGACAAAATCAGCATCGTTTTCCATAGCCTCCAACTGATAGTAAATATCGTCAAAACCGGAAAAGGCGATGTTTGCCAACAGCTGCTGCTTCTGCCCGACGCGGCGGTAATCGCTGTCATAATTGTCGAAGTCAAAGTTTGTCGCGTCAAATTCCGCCGGGAAGGAGTCTGCAAACGAAAGGAAGGACTTGAATGCGTCCGTTTCAAAGCTGCACGTGCCGGATTCCCAGTCGACAAACTGCGATAGAGAGCTTGCAAGGCAGGCAAAGACGACGGTGTCTTTCGTGTAGTCGACATTGAAAACCGTCGCGTCGGCGGGAAGCTTTTTCATCGCGTCGTGCATCGCGTCCAGCGTCCATGCATCATACCCGCCGACAATCTCGTGCTTTCCGGCTGCGCCGATGACGGAGAAGGCGGTAGGTATCTGATAGAGCTTTCCGTCCGTCTTGATGGCGTCCAGCACATTCTGGTTAAGCTTTTCTTCCGATACCGCGCTGTCGGTGTACAGGAAGGGCAGCAGGTCCTCCAGGAAGCCCTTCGCGGCGTACTGCGCGACGGGAAGCTCTGTGGCAGTGAAATCAATCAGATCGGGCAGATTGCCGGACAGAAGCTCCGTGTTGAGCTTTGTGATTGCAGGCGACAAGTCCTCCGTGTAAGAGCCGGGGCTTGCAATGACCTCGCTGTACTGCGAGTAGTCGAGAACCTCGATGCGATACGTATCGTTTTCCCGGTTGAATTTCGCGATCTGCTGGCGAAGGGACTGATTTAAGGATAGTGTTGCGAGCGTCAGAACTGTCTTTGCGGGCAGCATGGCTGCATCCACGGGGTGGAGCGTATAAAGACCGTAGGTCCTGTCGACGCCTTCGTTCTGCGTGCTGAGCAGTACCTGCAAGTCGCCGTTTTCGGAAACAGAAATGTTTTCAAGGTTCGTGGCGTCGAGGTCGCAGTCGAGAAGCGTGACGACTTTTGCTTTCTCCTGCGCGGCTAAATCATAGCGGTAAATGGTGCCGCTGCTGCCGAAGAGATAAAAGCCGCCGCCGTTTGGGTCCGCGAACACGTTCCATGCGTCGACGCCAAGCGAAAGCGTCTCGCCCCAGTCAAGCTTTTCACCGTCAATTTCGGTGAAAACCTGGTCGCCGGAATCGTCATAGTACAAAATGCCGGTACAGCCGGCCTCCAGCGTGACGAGATTTCCGTATTTTCCGTCCTGCGAGAGCGTTTTGAGAAGCTTGCCGGCTTCATCAAAAATATAGATCGTGTTCGAATAATCCGCGCAGATGAGATGCCCTGTGGCATCCAGCGCGAGGTATTGAAGAAAGACATCCGAGACATTCAAGGCGCTGTCTGAGAAATCGGCGCGGATGGTTCCAAGCAGCGCGCCGTCGGGGGAGAAGTGGACGAACGACCAGATGTAATCGCCGTCCTGCGGTTCCTGCTCAAACGTCTGACAGACTGCCCAGACAGAGCCGTCTGCCGCCTTTGCCAGCGCGTTTACCTGCGGCTGTCCGTAGCCCTCCACGGGCAGCTCCAGTACATCGATTGCGCCGGTTTTCAGATCCTCGCGGTAGAGCGTGCTTACGTAGCTGCGGTAGCCGTAGACTGCGCCGGTCGTTTCGTCAATCTCCTGCGTGGTCTGATCGCTCGGGTTCATCGCCGCGAGGAAGAGTGCACCGTCTGTGAAGACGGACGACTGCACCGTATCCAGAGCGTCCGGCAGCTTGAGAAAAGCTGCCTGATAAGCTGTTTTGCTTTTCGCCTCCGATGTGCCGTCTGCAGCGGTGGTCTGCGCATTGCCGTCCGGCTGGGAACCGGTTTTTGAGCAGCCGGTAAACATCGCCAGCGTCAGCGCGAGAATGAGTGTCATAGCAATAATTCGTTTCATTTGGAATGCTCCTTTCTTATGGGAGCATCATAGCAGAAATTTTTGCCATTCCCGCATTTTTAAGCAAAGCTTAAGAAAAGCTTCAGCAAAGAAAAAAGAACGCCTCTCAGGTGACTGAGAGGCGTTTTTCAAACGGTTAGGAAGCGGTGGCTTCCGGCTTGTACTGCGGATTGTAGTTTACAATCCGACCGATATCCTGCAGCGCCTTGACCTGCGCTTCGTCGACGGGGTTATCCCAGAGGTCGAGCTGCGTCAGAAGCGGGCAGTCCTCAAGACCCGAGATGTCGGAAATCTGGTTGTAGTCGGCGAAGATGTAGTTGAGACTCGGAAGACCCTTCAAAGGCGAAAGATCGGTGAGCTTGTTATTGTTGACGTTGATGCGCACCAGCTTGCAGCTTGCCGCATCGAAAGCGGGAAGCGCTTCAATCTGGTTGTCGCTGGCGAGGAAATACGTCAGCTCCGGAAGCCCGGCGAGAACCGAAACATCCTTGACCTGATTGCTGGAAATATCCAGAACAGACAGGCTTACACAGTCGGACAGCACGGAAATATCCGAAATATCGTTGTTGGAGGCGTACAGCTCCTGAAGCGACGTGTTGCCCGCAAGGCTCGACAGACGAGACACACCGCAGTTTTCAATATGCAGCCGCTCCAGGGCAAGGCAGCTGTTGAGATACGTGATCGACTTGACGGGGTTGTTGGTCAGATAGAGGTCCTTGAGCTGCGTGAGCGCCGTGATGGCAGTCAGATCCGTGACGGAGTTGTTCGTCAGATCGAGATAGGTGAGATTCGAAAGACCGACGAGATTGTTGATCGACGTGACGGCGCAGTTCTCCAGAATCAGCGTTTCCAGATCCGGCAGCGTGCCGATAGCTTCGAGCGTCGACGTGGGAAGCGTCGAGCCGGACAGGTCGAGCGTTTTGAGCGTCGTCAGCTGCGGCAGGACGGAAAAATCAAGCCCCGTCGCGTTCTGGATGGTTAGCGACGTGAGACCTGCGAAGCGCGTCAGATCGGAAAGATCTTCGACGCCTTCGGGAAGGACCAGCTCCTCAATCTCCCACAGCTCGTCGGACATGAGCGTATCCGAAGCGCGCTTGCCGAGCAGCTCACGGACGTAGCTGTCCAGTGCGGCATCCGAAAGCGTGACCTCTTCGACGACGCTTCCGATCGTATAGCCTGCGTAGACCGCGTCGCTTACCAGACCGTTTTCCGCGACGGTGACGGCGACAACCTTGCTGTCTCCGGCAGCAAGTGTTACCGGACCTTCGTAGGCGTCGGTCTGGATGGAAGGAAAGTCGAGGTTTACGGCGAGATATGCCTGCCCGCCGGTCGCTTGGACGGAGACGTCAATGTACTCGCTGTAATAGCCGCTTTCGGGGGAGAGAACCGGCGCACGGGGACGTAAGGCGTCGATCTGCGCCTTGACATCGCTGCTTGTAATGCGGTCGAGCATCTGCTCGGCGTCCAGAATCTTGTCCTGCGCGATGTAGGTCTTCGAGAGCGCGACATAGAGCTGCACGGACTCGGGGTTGTTGGTGATAGCGCTGACGAGGGTATATTCCGCCTTCGTGTAGTTGCCGCTGTTGATATATGCCTGTGCGAGGCGCACGGGAAGATTGGCGTTCTGCGGGTCAAGGCGGCAGGCGGTCTCATAGAGCGAAACCGCACGGTTATAGCGCCCGGCGTCGTAGAAGTGGTCGCCCCAATAGGCAAAGACGCTCATGGTGAGGTCCGGGCGCTGCACCAGGAAAAACCAGCATGCCGCGCCGATGATTGCCACAACCAGCAGCACAATCAGAAAAATTTTCAGAATATATTTCATAGCAAAAGCTCCTGACAGCAAAGTTACAATTTGTTATCTATTATAAAGCTTTCATAAAAGCGTGTCAAGCACGGCGTTATGTCAAGCGGTATATTTGATGGCACGCAGTCATACGATGGAGCAAAAAGGAGGGATGGCATGAAGACCATTGCGATGTGTGCGCTGTTGGCAGCGCTGGCGTTCGGGCTGCTGCCCGGAAACCGTGATGAAGCCGCGGCGCCGGACGAGGGACTGGTGCTGCTGGTCGAAACGCAGCAGGACGCACAGGCGCCTCAGAAAGCATCTTCTGCACGGCAGAACCAGTCGGAGAAAGCCGCTGTGCAAACAGCGCCGGATGCACAGACGGTTCGCCTGCTCGATGGCGGCGCGGTGACAGCGCTTTCTATGGAGGACTATCTGACAGGGGTGCTGCTCAGCGAAATGCCGGCAGACTTTGAAACCGAGGCGCGCAAAGCGCAGGCGGTTGCGGCAAGGACGTTTACCTGTCGGAAGCTTTTGCAGCCGAAGCATGAAAACGCGGACGTCTGCGCGGAGGCTTCCTGCTGTCAGGCATGGACAAGCCGGGAGCAGCTGCGGCAGAAATATGGCGCGTCCTTTGATGCGGTTTGGAGCGCGGCGCGCGAGGCGGTCCGGCAGACAGCAGGGGAGGTCCTTACCTATGACGGACAGCTGATTGACGCGGTTTATTTTTCCTGCTCGGGCGGGGCAACGGAAGCAGCGGTCGCGGTCTGGGGGACAGATGTGCCGTATCTGCAGGCGGTGGAAAGCCCGGGGGAGGAGGCTGCGCCGCGCTTTTCCTCGCGGGCGGTCTTCTCGCCGGAGGAATTCTCTCAGCGGCTGATGCAGGAAAACCCGGACGTGCAGCTGAGCGGAAGCCCGGATGCCTGGCTCGGAGAGACGACAAGAAGCGCGGGCGGCGGCGCAGCGACATGCAGCATCGGCGGCGTTTCGTTTTCCGGCACGCAGCTGCGGCGGATGTTCGGTCTGAACTCCACAAGGCTGACCCTTTCCTATCAGGACGGGGATTTTGTCTTCGACGTGACCGGATTCGGGCATCGGGTGGGCATGAGCCAGTACGGCGCGCAGACGATGGCGCAGCTTGGCTTTTCCTACCAGACCATTCTGCAGTATTACTATCAGGGGGCGGAGGTGGAGCGGCAATAGGCAAAAAAATCTGCCCCGGAAGAACCGGAGCAGATCGAAAGGTTTCTAATTAGAACAGGTTCAGAGCGAAGGTCAGGACCAGGAATGCAGCGCCAATCCACTTGGTAGCGCCAGCGAGCTTCGCGTCGAGCGCCTTGGACTTGTTTTTGCCCATGAAGCTGTTGTCGCCGCCAGCGATGGCAGAAGACAGGCCGGAGCTTTTGCCGGACTGAAGCGTCACGATGGCAACCATAGCGACGGCGAGAAGCACCTGAATAATCGTCAGAACAGTGTGAAGAGCAGTCATAATTTCCTCCAAACGTAATTGCCGTCCTTCACCGGCAGGCGGCTCGCCGAAATGCATTTCCATTCAAAAAGGCAGAAATGCCTTTACATAGCAAATAAAATCATACCACAAACAATGGCGTATTGCAAGAACTTTTTCCTGCAAAACCACAAAATATGCGGAAAATCAGGATTTTGTGACCCATGTGTTGGTGGCAGCGCAGGTGAGGTAGGCGTTGATGAAGCCGTCGAGGTCGCCGTCCATGACGGCATTGATGTTCGACGTTTCAAAGCCTGTGCGTGTGTCCTTGACCAGCGTATAGGGCATGAAGACGTAGTTGCGGATCTGGCTGCCCCATTCGATCTTGAGCTGCGTGCCCTTGATGTCGGAGATCTTGTCGAGATGCTCGCGCTCTTTGATTTCAATGAGCTTGGAGCGGAGCATGCGCATGCAGGTTTCCTTGTTCTGGAACTGGTCACGCTGCGTCTGGCAGGAGACGACGATGCCGGTCGGCTTGTGGATCAGACGCACAGCGGAGGATGTTTTGTTGATGTGCTGACCGCCGGCGCCGGACGAACGGTAGACCTGCATTTCGATATCCTCCGGACGAATGTCGACGTCCTTGGTGTCGTCGGCAATTTCCGGAATGACCTCAACGGCGGCAAAGGACGTCTGGCGGCGTGCATTTGCGTCAAACGGGGAGACGCGGACCAGCCGGTGGACGCCGTTTTCACTCTTGAGAAGCCCATAGGCATTCGTACCCTCAACGAGAATGCTGGCAGATTTGATGCCCGCCTCGTCGCCGTCGAGATAGTCGAGAATTTTGTAGCTCAAGCCGTGACCTTCGACCCAGTGGGTGTACATGCGGTAGAGCATCTGCGCCCAGTCCTGCGCCTCGGTGCCGCCGGCGCCAGCCTGGAACGAGACAATGGCGTTGTTGCCATCGTATTCGCCGGAAAGCAGTGTCTCCAGACGTTCACGCTCCATCTCTTCTTCAAGCGCCGTGTAGCCCTCTTTCAGCTCTTCGAGCATCGAGTCGTCGTTTTCCTCGATTGCCATCTCGCAGATGGTCATCAGGTCTTCCCAGTGGCTGCACATTTTCTCGTACCGCTCTACCTTTGCCTCAACCTGACGCGCCTGCTTCATGACCTTCTGGGAAACCTCCGCGTTGTCCCAGAAGCCGGGGGACTCGATCTGTGCGTGCAGACGCTCGATGTCTTCCTTGCAGCGCTCGATGCCGAGCGATGCGGCAAGCTCGTCCAGCTTCGGCTTCAAGCCGTTCAGCTTGACCTTATATTCATCAAATTCAATCATCATACTCTGTCAATCCCAGCGTTTTCAAATTTTCGTCACAACTTTAAACATTATAACCGAAATCATGGAACATGTAAAGAGGGAAAGGAGCGTTTATGGCGCTTCTTTCCCTCGATTTGCCGCTCAGCGCTCGCTGACGTGCCAATCGCAGTCGGCGAAAATCAGATCGTCCACATCGCCCTGCGGCGCGGGCGTAAAAACCGGTTCCAACATCGTTTCCCTCCAACCATAAAAGCATTACCTTTTATTCTATGCAGCAGAAGGGAAAATAGACCTCGGTCAGTCGCAGAAAACGTACTGCTTCATGCGCTTGCAGGCTTCCTCCACCAGCGTGTGCGGCAGGGCGAGGTTCAGCCGGATGTGGCACGGACCGTGGAACGGGCGACCGTCCTGCCAGCCGATGCCGACATCCCAGCCTCGCTTGAGAATGTCTGCAATGGAAACACCGTGTGCCTGCGCGTAGCCGGCGCAGTCGACAAAGAGCATATATGTGCCCTGGGGCTTTGCGCAGGTGACGCCCGGAAGCTCACGCGCGAAAAAGTCGCAGACGTAGTCAACATTGGAGGCGATGACCTCGCGCAGCTCGCAGAGCCACTGCCGCCCCTCGGCAGTATATGCGCCGGTGAGCGCGTGCATGGAAAGCACGTTCATCTCGTCATAATGGGAAAGCGACGACTCCTTTTCCAGCCGTTCGCGCAGCATTTTGTTATACACAATATGATAGCTGCCGACCAGACCCGCAAGGTTGAAGGTTTTGGAGGGCGCATAGAGCGCGATGGTGCGGTTTTTCGCATCGGGGCTTACAGACTGCGTCGGGATATGCTGATAGCCGGGCAGGGTAAGATCCGACCAGATCTCGTCGCTGACCACCATCACATCGTGCTTTCGGAACAACTCCATTGCCTGCTCCAGCTCCCAGCGCTCCCAGACTCTGCCGCAGGGATTGTGCGGCGAGCAGACGATGGTGGCGTGAATCTTATGCTGCACGATCTTTTCTTCCATGTCGACATAGTCCATGCGCCAGACACCGGCGCCGTCCTTTTTGAGCGCGCTGTGGATGATGTGATAGCCGTTGTTTTCCAGGCTGCTGGTAAAGCCGACGTAGGTCGGGCTCAGAACGAGGACCTTGTCGCCGCGCGAGCAGAAGACGTTCAGCGCCGACACAACGCCGCCCAGCACGCCGTTTTCATAGCCGATATGCTCCGGCAGCAAGCCCTCCACACCATTCTGCGTCCGCTGCCAGTTGATGATGGCGTCAAAATACGCCTGCGACGGGCGGAAGTAGCCGAATAGCGGATGCTCGATTCGCTTGGCAATTGCCTGTGCAATGGTAGGGACGGTTGCAAAGTTCATGTCCGCGACCCACATCGGAAGGAACGAAAAGCCCTCCTTCGGCGCGTCCGGGGAAAAGCCGGTGCTGGTGCCCACGCCGTCCACCGCCAGGGCGTCCATATTGTGCCGGTCATAAATGGTTGTAAAATCGTAATGCATGGCAAACCTCTTTGTTTCTGCCGGAATCCGGCAAATTTCCATCCTATTATAATATGCCGGTCCATGCTGTGCAAGAGCCAGTTTGTCCGCGGCACAAAAACACCCGCGGCAAAGCCGCGGGTGTTCGAAAAAACGGAATCAGATCAAGCCCTGAATGAGAATGATCAGAATCAGAATCGGCAGAATCCACTGGAAGTAGAGCTTGAGCTTCGGAGAGAACTTGATGCCCTGCCCTTCGTTTGCTTCGGCAATGTACTTGTCAAAGCCCCAGCCCCATTTCGAGACGCAGAACAGAAGATACACCAGTGAGCCGATCGGAAGCAGCAGATTCGAGACGATAAAGTCCTCGGTGTCGAGAATGTCGCGCCCGCCGATCAGATGGACGTTCGACCAGATGTTGTAGCCGAACACGCACGGCAGGCTCAGGATGAGCAGCAGCACACAGCCGATGACGGACGCCTTCTTCCGGCTCCAGCCGAAGGTATCCATGCAGATGGCAAGGATGTTCTCGAGAACGGCAATCACCGTGGAGAAGCTTGCGAAGATCATGAACAGGAAGAACAGCGCGCCCCAGAGTCTGCCGCCCGCCATGTTGACAAAGACGTTCGGAAGCGTCTGGAAAATCAGCGACGGACCATGATTCGGCTCAATGCCGAAAGAGAAGCAGGCAGGGAAGATGATCGTGCCCGCCATCAGCGCGACGAAGGTATCGAGCGCGCAGATGCGGACCGCCTCGCCGGGAAGCGTATGGCTCTTCGAGGTGTAGCTGCCGAAGATCTCCATAGCGGCAATGCCGAGGCTCAGGGTGAAAAATGCCTGATTCATGGCGCCTGTGATGATGGTGCCAAGACCGTTTTCCTGCACGCTCTTTGCAGTCGGAAGCAGATAGAACTTCATACCCTCGGCTGCGCCGGGAAGCGTGAGGCTGTGAATAGCCAGAATGAGGATCAGCGCAAGCAGCGCAAGCATCATGCCCTTGGAAATGCGCTCCAGACCGTTCTGAAGACCGAAGCTACAGACAAGGAAGCCTGCAATCACGACGACCTCCGTCCAGAACGCCATTCTTCCGGGCTGGGAAAGCATGCTTCCAAACACGCCGCTGGCAGACGCGGTGTCCATTCCGGCATGGAACGTGCCGATGAGGAACTTTCCGAAGTAGCTGACCATCCAGCCCGTGACAGTGGTGTAATACATCATCAGCATGACGCAGCCAAGCAGGCAGAACCAGCCGTGAATATGCCACTTCGAGCCCTTGGACTCCAGCGCTTTATAGGCAAGCACAGCGCTTTTTTTGCTGGCGCGTCCGACGGCAAGCTCCATCGTCAGAACCGGAACGCCCATGACCAGCAGGCAGATCAGATAGATCAGCACGAACAGACCGCCGCCATACAGACCGGCGATATACGGGAAACGCCAGACATTGCCGATGCCGATGGCGCAGCCTGCGCTTACGAGCAGGAATCCCAGACGGGAACGAAATGATTCTCGCTGCATGATAAATTACCTGTCTTTCACAAATTGTTGCGCAAGTTGCGCTTTTTTATTTTAGCGCATTACATCAGAATTTGCAAGGGCTAAAGCGAAAACGCTGGGAAAATTGTGGAAATTGCTGAAAGACGCATGAAACGCAGTCTGCACCGGTCCGTTTCGCAGTGGGAGAAAAGGATTGGGCGCGCTGCAAAACTGCAACGCGCCCAGCTGCGGAAAGGGATAAGGGATTATTTGTAGAGGTAGCTGTATTTGGAGCGGACCGTGAGAATCAGGTTCTCAATCTCCTTCGGAAGCTCGTTGGGGGCAGAAAGATCGTATTCCCGGACCTCTGCCATGCGGACGAGAACCCTGTTTTCATCCAGGAACAGAACGCCTGCGTTCTTGCTGTCGTCCATATCTTCCTTCGTCTGGAAGAGCGTGAACTTGTCGCGGCACGGTTCGGAAGCATACGGGCAGAACTGCGTGCAGTTGCCGCACTCGTTGCACATTTTGTCGATGTGCAGAATCTGATGCCGCCCGTCGGAGAGCTTGATGACGACGTTTGCGCGGTTCGGGCAGGAATCGGCGCAGTTTTCGCAGACGGTGCTGCAGTCCAGGCAGCGCGAGCCTTCGCAGCAGGCGTCCTTTGCCATCTTCAAAATGCCCTTCTTCACAATTGCCTGCACCTTGGAGGGATACGCCGTCTCGGGAATCTCATAGGTGTGTGCTTTGCCGATCACAGCCTCTGCAAAGGCGGCTGCGTCCGCGATGCCCTCAACGACGGTGGCAGGACCGCGGTGTGCGTCGCCCGCGCACCAGACGTTCTCGACATTGGTCTTAAAGGCAGGACCCTTGCGCTCCATTTCGATGCCGTTGTCTGCCATGAGCTTGGCGTCGACCTTCTCGCCGACGGCAGAGATGACCAGATCGCACGGAATCTCGAAGAATTCACCGGTAGCAACCGGGGAGCGGCGACCGGAAGCGTCCGGCTCGCCGAGCTTCATTTTTTCCAGCTTCAGCTTGCCGTTTTCCTGCGCAACGGGAGCGGCAAGCTCAACCATGGCGACGCCCTCGTCGATGGCAAGCTTGAGCTCATGCTCGTCGGCAGGCATTTCCTTCTTCGTGCGGCGGTAGACGATGGTGGAGGACTCGGCGCCCATGCGCTTGGCAACTCTTGCTGCGTCCATCGCGGTGTTGCCTGCGCCGACGACGACCACGTGACCCGTGAGGCACGGCTTGACCTGCGTCTTCATTTCCTTCATCCAGCCGATGACGCCCTTGACGTTGCCGGGGATGTCGAGCTTGCCAGCCTGCCAGGCGCCGGTGGCAATCAGAATGTGGGTGTAGCCGAGCTTTTTGAGGTCCTCGACCGACGGCGCCGGAGCGCCGCACTTGACCTCGACACCGTAGTGCTCCATCAGAGCGATGTCCTTGTCAATTGCTTCGTCGGAGATACGGAATGCGGGAATGACATAGCGCGGCACGCCGCCGAGCTTTTCTTCGCGTTCAAAGATTGTGGTCTCGATGCCGGCGCGGCCTAAGAAGTAGGCAGCGGCAATGCCTGTCGGACCGCCGCCGATGATGGCAGCTTTCTTGCCCGCAACCTTCTCGGGAAGCTTGATGTCTGCCATCAGGGCGCCGTAGCCGTGCTGTGCGACGATCAGCTTGGTGTCGCGGATCTGGACGGACTCTTCATAGAAATTACGAGAGCACTTGTTCTGACAGCGGTGTGCGCAGATGGTGCCGGTGATGAACGGCAGCGCGTTCTTTTCGGTGATGAGCTTGAGCGCGGGACCGTAAAGACCCTTGCGGCAGAGCTCCATGTATTCGGGGATATCCTGATGAATCGGGCAGCCGCCCTTGCAAGGCGCGGTGAAGCAGTCGATCCAGGGTACTTTTTCCTCGGACTTTCTCGAAGCGACAGGCTTGATGGGCTTGAGATGATGGAAGTCCGAGTGGCTGGCGGTGGACATGTCGCTGATGGCGCTTGTGTCGGTGCCGCAGAAGGCGCGGTAGGGGAGCGCCTCAACCTTTTCAACCATCTGGTGGAGTCTGTTGTATCCGCCGGGCTTGAGAATCGTGGTGGCAACCGTGATGGGCCAGATACCGGCGGAGAACAGCTTGTCGCAGTTGAAGAATTCCGCGCCGCCTGCAAAGGAGATGCGCATTTTGCCGTTAAACTGCCGGGAAATGCGGTTGCACATTTCGATCGTCAGCGGGAACAGGCTTCGGCCGGACATGTACATTTCCGTGCCGGGCAGCTCGTTTCTCGTCGTGTCGACGGGGAAGGTGTTGGAGAGCTTCAAACCAAATTCCAGACCCTTCGAATCTGCGAGCGCCTGCAGGCGCTCGAACATCGGAACGGCGTCGACCCACTGCAGGTCTTCATTGAAGTGGTGCTCGTCGAAGACGATGTAATCGTAGCCCATGGAGTCGAGAATCGTGCGTGCGGTCTTGTAGCCGAGAATCGTCGGATTGCACTTGACGAAGGTGTGAAGACCCTTTTCGGTCAGCAGATACGACGCGATGCGCTCGATTTCCTGCGGAGGACATCCGTGAAGTGTGGAGACCGTGACGCTGCGGGAAACACGCGGGGAGATGGAAGCAATAAAGTCTTTTTCTGCCGGGAACAGCTCGGTGAGGACCGCGAGGCACTCTTTGAACTGCTTCGTCTCGGAAGCGTCCATCATATTGTCAATATAGGTGTTGACCTTTTCACCCTTGATGCCATCGAGATCATAGCCGACGGACATGTTGAACACGAATCCGTTGGGGTCGCCCAGACCGTAGACCTTGGAGAGAATCTTGAGCGCACACCACGCCTTGATATACTCGTCGCGTGCCTGCGGAATCTCAAGCTCGGTGGACCATTCCTGGTTGTAGCCCTCGTCGGCAGCAAGAATGCACGGACGCGGCACACACGCGGCAAGCTCCGCGCCGTCCATCTTCTGCACGGTCTTGACCTCGAAGAAGCGCGCGCCTGCAAAGTAGGCGGCAATGATGTTCTGCGCCAGCTGGCTGTTGGGACCGGCAGCAGGACCAAACGGCGTTTCAATGCGCTCTGAGAAGATGGGCAGCGTCTTGCCGCTTGCGTAGTATGGAGTATGGACGCCGAAGATTTCGCCTTCGCGCGCATATTCAGTGACGATCCAGTTCATCAACGACTTGAACGGAATCGGATACATTTTTTCAGACATGAAAGTTCCTCCTTCGTTTTATCTTGCAGTTTCCATCAGAAGGGGCAGGGGCGGGGCACCGCCCCTACGGGTAAAGCGTAAAATCAGTAGGTTCTGTGGTTCAGTTCGCCCCAAAGCTTCTTGGCAGCCTCTAAGATATGCGCGTTTTCGGCTTCCTCGTCAATGCCGATCAGCTCGCGGTCCTTCATGAGAATCTTGCCGTTTGCAATCGTTGTGCGGCAGAGCTTGCCGGTCATGCCGAACAGAATGTGACCGTCGATGTTTTCGTCCGAGAACGGCGTGAAGGGCTTGTAGTCCATGACGATCATGTCGGCAGCGGCACCGGCTTTGAGAACGCCCAGCTCGTCCGGGAAGTACTTCGCGCCGATTTTGGCGTTGTTCTTAAAGAGCATGTCGGTCACTTCGCACCATGCAACGTTGGGAAGGCACGCGTTGAGTCTCTGGACGCAGAGTGCAGCCTTCAAAGACTCGATCATGTCATTGGTCCAGGCGTCGGTGCCGAGACCGAGCAGAATGCCTTCCTTGCTTAAAGGCAGCACCGGGCACACGCCGACGGCATTGGACATGTTGGACTCGGGGTTGTTGACGACCATCGTGCCGGTATTCTTGATCAGCTCGATTTCTGCCGGGTTTACATGGATGCAGTGACCGAGGATGGTCTTTTCGCCTAAGATTCCGTGGTCGTGCAGACGCTGAACCGGGCGGCGGCCGTAGTTCTGCAGGCTGTCATACACATCGTTCATGCCTTCGGAGACATGGATGTGGTAGCCGGTACGACCGTTGTTCGCTTCCACCATGCGGTCGAAGGTCTTGTCGGAGATGGTGAACAGCGCGTGTCCGCCGAACATCGCGGCGAGCATCGGGTCCTTGTGCTCCTGACAGTAGGTGATCCAGTCGGCGTTTTCCTTCACAGCCTGGATGCTCTTTTCCTCGCCGTCGCGGTCGGAGACCTCGTAGCACAGGCAGGAGCGGACGCCGAACTTCTTGGCGCTCTCGCCGATCTGGAACAGGGAGCCGGGAATCTCGCAGAACGAAGCATGATGATCGAAGATCGTCGTGACGCCCTGCTTGATGCAGTCGATGTAAAGTGCGTCTGCCGAGGCTCTCGTGCCCTCGAGCGTCAGCTTGCGGTCCATTGCCCACCACGTGCCGTCCAGCACCTCATAGAAGTTGGTGGGGTTATTGCCGACGATCGAAAGACCGCGCGCCAGGGCGGAGTAGATGTGGGTGTGCGCATTGATGAACGCAGGCATGATGACATTGCCCTTGGCGTCGATGATTTCCGCCTGCGGATATTTCGCGCGCAGGGCTGCTTCTTCGCCGACTTCTACGATCTTTGTGCCTTCAAAGACGACGCCGCCTTTTTCGTAGTAGCCTTTTGCGTTGGGATCTCTGGTAATCAGACGACCGTTTGTGAGTAAATACATACTGATTCCTCCTTGTTTTGATGCGTTCACCCGGAATTTGGATATGAAAAAGTGCTTCAGGCGAAATACCTGAAACACTCAACCAGATCAGCCGAGTGATAGTTGCAGCCCGTGTGCGAAACACTTCCTTACAGCTACCAATCTTAGATTGTACTTCAATTATAAATGCCTCATAAAAATTTTTCAAGCGCCATCAAAAAAATTCTGCCCGCCAAATCCTACAAACTTCTGCGCCCGTTTTTGAGCAACATGCGAAAAGGGAGCATATTGTTCGAGATTGGAGAATGCAAGGGGCAGGGCAAAAAGAAAAATCAAAATTTCTCAAAAAGGGGCTTGCATTTTGAGAGCGTGTGTGCTATTATACTGGAGCGCTGATGAAAGCGTTGTATGCGCCGGTAGCTCAGTTGGATAGAGTGACTGGCTACGAACCAGTAGGTCGTGGGTTCGAGTCCCTTCCGGCGTACCAGAAAAGCAGTTGATTTCCTCGTGAAATTGACTGCTTTTCTAATTTTTCTGCATACTTTCCCTCGCACGGATTTTGATTTACCGCACATTTTACGCACAACCGAACAAAAATCACGGTGGACAGCTGCTTGTCCGCCGTTTTTTATGCCTTTTTGCGTCGGAGCATCACGTCTGCCAGCGTCTCGGACGCCTTCGCCTTTGCCTCGTTGATGGCGTGCGAGTAAATGTCCAGCGTCGTGGAAACATCGGCATGACCGAGCCGGTTTGCAACTGTGACCACATCCACGCCGTTTCCGATCAGCATGGAGGCGTTCGTGTGCCGGAATCCGTGCGGGTGCAAGTGCGGGAGGTCATGCCGCTTTGTGAACTTGCGCAGCCAGCCTGCGAAGCTGTCCGGGTGTATCGGTGCACCGTTGTTCTTCACAAACAGAAAGCCGCTGTCCTGCCAGCGGTCGCCGTTCTTGAGCCGGAGTTCATTGTACCACGCCCGATATTCCCGCAAAAGCTGCATGGTCTCTTCCGGGAGCGGAAGAAACGTCGTGTTCTCCGTTTTCGTCGTACTTTCATAAATGCCGAGCTTCGGGAGATAGAGAAGCGAGGTGTCAATGCAGACGATATGATTCTCAAAGTCGATTTTCTCCCACTTGAGACCGCAGATGTCCTCCCGGCGTCTTCCCGTAATCAGGAACAGATGCAGCATCGTTTTCCACTTGATGGGCTCCTGCTCTGCTGCGTCCAGAATGGCGGCGACGGTGTCCGGCTCGTAAAAATCCGGCTTGCTTTTCCCGACCTTTGGCGCTGAAGCCTTTGCTGCCGGGTTGTAGGGTATCAGAAGCTCGTCCTCTGCCTGCTGCATGACGGTGTGAATAAACCTGTGATATTCCGCAACGGTCTTTGCTGAAAGCGGCGTCCTGTCCTGTTCGATGTTGAACAGGTCTTTTGTTTTTCTGCCAAGTGCGGCAGAGATTTGGTCTGCTTTGGCCTCCATGATGGGCTCCTTCCGGCAGGCTGTCGTGATCGTAGTCGGTGATACGCCCGCTCTGGAGGCCAGTGCATCGCGCGTCACGCCCGCTTTTTTGAGATAAGCCCCGAGGTCAAGCTTCGCCGTTGCGCGGCTCTTGCCGCTGCGTACGCCTTCTTCTTGCAGATTCTGATAGAACAGGTTCAAGTGCTGCGGTCGGATGTCACAGAGGCGCAGATGTCCGATTGCCTGATCGCAGCGGGAAAGCAGATATTCGTAGTGCGAAAGCGTCCGCTCTTTGATGCCCGCGCTTCTTTTGAGGGCGATGACGTAGCGGGCATAGGAGGAAAACGTCTGGCGATTGTCGGTCTGGTATCCCTGCTCAATTTCCCGCTCAAAGTCCGCTGCTGCACGCTCCACGGCCTTCTGCATCTGTCGCTCGGTCATTTTGCCTTCCGGTTTCCACGTCCGGTAGTGGCGCACCTGCTTTCCGCTGATGTCGCGTCCCTGCGTGACGGTGATCTGGAAAGAGACGCCGGTCTTGCCCTCAATCCGTTTGATGTTTGCCACTCTTCTCTAGCCCCTTTCTTCTTTCATAGCTCTTTTTCGAATTCGCGCAATTACGACACGAAGGCGAACAATAAATCGCCGTTTTTTTACTCGAGACAAACACTCGCCCGCAATATTGGCAGCATTTCACTTCTCTTGTATCATCATAGAAAAGGAAGAGAGTGATTGCATCAAAAAGTGTCTTAACCTTTTTTGCCTCTGCCCATCCGCTAGCCTGCGTATAGGTTAGCTCGATTGAAATATTACTTTTAATTTGTGGACGGTCATATAAGGGGGTATAGTATGTTCTTTTCAAAAGTTCCTCATAAAGTGAGGGCTTGGAGTAGCGCAAATAGAGTTCAAATATAAGATAGAGCCAGTAACTAACCGGAGCAGAATAAATTGACTTCGGAAGTGACGTATTTAGCATGATTGGGGCCATAAGAAGTATTACTGAAGAGGCTGAAGCAGGCGCGGTATACTCCTCTATTGCTTTGAGACTTGGCAAACCATATTTTGCAAAGAACTGAGCTGTTTTCCTAATTATCAATTTAGAGTTTTCTTGCAAGAAAATACACCGTTTATCAGAAAACGGACTGTAAAGCTTATTATCGATACAGTCATCTGTAGCTAAGTAAGTTGTTGCTACATCTGCTGCTTTGAACTTGTCCGGATCTTGACGCTTTATTCGTTCCGAGATAAAACACATAAAATCGTCATAGTACATTGGAACATATTTCGATAAATCTATATTTTTCTCGATAAGAGTTGCTAGTTCAAAAAAATCTGAAATTAAATCATCGATTTTTACTAATACGTTAACACAGAGCGGGCGTGGGGATGGCGTATCGACGTCAATACTGCTGCGAAGCCATGTTACACCGTCTCGTTTCTCAACTAAGACATTTTGTATAGTGGATGCGCACGTTAACTCGACAAATATATTTTTGTTCATAAAAACCTCGCAAAATTCTAATAGTTCTAATACTATGAAACTCGTGATGCTGATGATATACTTAGAATGTAAGCGATAAAGTGATTTTTGTCAAGGAGGAATTATGGAGAATATTCAAATTCGAATGGCAGCGAGAGAGGCGCACATTCCGCTTTGGAAGATTGCACAGATGGTTGGCATTAGTGAACCGACATTGACACGCTGGCTACGCGTAGAACTCTCTCAGGAGAAGAAAGTGCGTATTTTGCAAGCAATTGAACAGCTAAAAAGGGAGGCGATGTCTGCTTGAGGCAGATGCGAACCATTGACGAGGCTGCAGCTTTTATGCGGCGAACAGACCCGCACACGGCGGTCACGAAGACTGCATTGCGCCGTTTAGTCACGTCGGGGCAAATCCCATCTGTTCGCGTTGGGACAAAGTATCTGATTGACCTCGGCGTACTCGACGAGTTTTTTGGTGGGCAGACAGCGAAGGAACAAACCATACAATCTGGCACGATTCGTCCGCTGGCCGTCGTTCCGGGAGGTCGCGCCGATGCGGTATGAAAACGAAAAAGCCCCCGCCGGTGTTGCAGCACTACCTTGACGCAGATGCAAAGGCAGAGCTGGAGCGCTCGAGTCCGGAATACCGCGCAGCGCGAAGCCGACTGAAAAACGAGTATCGCGCACGGCAGGAAGAGAAGCAGCGCACGGCACAGAGCGAGGCGTACAAGACCATTCGCGAGAACACCAGCCTCGATGAGCTTGACCGGCGCAGCATCGACGAACAGGCTGTAAGCCTTGCCCGCCGCGACCTCGCGGCAAACCGCATCGCAGCGTCCGAGCTGGGCAAGACCATTGAACGCTACGCAGCAGAGCTCGGCGAAAAGCGCAAGAGCGAAAAAGCCGCCAACACCATGTTCAATGCCATACTGTGCGGAACGCTGTGACGTAGCATCGGGAAAACATATTTTTACAAAACGAAAGGAACGAGCTATGGAAAAATTCAATTTTGATACCGGCATGAAGGAATTCGAAATCAACGACGCTGTTACCGTGTCATTCAATCCCACAGACCCGGAAACGATCAAGAAAATCTTCGACGTCTTTGATTCTCTGGATGCAAAGCAGGCTGCTTACAAGGCAGAAATCGCGCGATGCGGCGAAACGAAAGAGATCTTTGACATCGCCAGCCGCCGCGACGCGGAAATGCGTGAGGTGCTGGACAGTCTTTTCGGTAAGCCGATCTGCGAACCGCTATTCGGCACGATGAACGTCTACGCGCTGGCAGACGGTCTTCCGGTCTGGTGCAATGATGCTTGCCATCATTGACCAGATCGACACGCGCTCTTTGCAGGAGCGTAAGGGCACCAGCGCAAGAATCGAACAGTACACAAAGCGTTGGAAAAAGTGACTTGCGGATGGGGCTCCCCGGCTTTGGAGAGTCCCATTTGTGCAATGAAAGTGAGGCGATAGCATGAGTACAAACATGACCGGGGGCGCGGATGGCGGCATTGCCATTCAGGTTAAACTTGATACAAGCAAAGCGTCCAAAGAATTAACCCGGCTTGAGCAGAAGATTCTCAAGCTGCAAGAGGAAGTAACCGTCGGCAAGGCGAAGAAAAGCGCCCTTGTCGCGCAGCTGGAACAGGCGAATGCGGAACTGACAGCATTACAGGCGAAGACGAAGATCGACGGAAAGAGCTTCGTCATTTCCCCCGAGGACAGCAAACGTATTTCGGATTTGAAAATCCAGATCGAGCAGACGCAGACGGCAATCGAGCAGCAGAACAAAGCGCTTTCCGACGCGCAGCTGACCTTAGAGGGCGTCAAGACCCGCTACCCTTATACAATTTATATCTGCTTCTTACTTCTGTTTCTTCTTCTACTTCTGTGTCATTCGACATCGACCGATGTCGTACGGTTGCCGGATGCTTTGGCGTTGATGCGCTGGATATACCGCTCCCAGGCTTCTTTCATATCTGGCATAAATGCAGAGAAAGCCACGCTTTCAATGGGTGAGAGACCGACCGGCTTCTCGCCAGTCTCTAAGAAGTCCCAGCACGCCAATAAAACGTTTACTGCGGTTTCCGGAGAAAGCTGTTTGATCAGTTCCCGACGCTCCAACTTCATTTTGAACCAGCTCGGGTGCTTGTCCTTGTCTTTCGCCATTGCCGTCCCCTCACGCCACAGTGAACCGGCGGCTGGTGCTGGACTTGGTGAAGCGCTCGGCCAGCTCCGGCATGGCCTTCTTGAATGCCGTGCTGTCAAAGCGGCTGCTCGTCACAGCCTTCCAGGTGATCTTGTAATCCGCACCCGTCAGCGTATCGGCGTCGATGGCAGTCATGTGCGCCTTGATCGCGTCCTGAATGCTCTCGATCTCGGCTGTCAGCTCGTCGGCCATGCGGCGAAGTTCGCGAAGCTCGTTGACCTTGCTCTGAATTTCTGTGTTGCTCATAGGTGAAACCCCTTTCCTTTTTCGGCGGGGCGTGTTATACTGAACACGACCCCTTTTGTGGTTGCGTCCTGCTTCTGCTTCCTACGGCTTGCGGGACGCTTTTTCTTTGCTCTTGGGAACTCCGGCGGCTGGGGGCTTTCAACTGATCTCGTGAGCCTTGCTGCACTTTGCTGTTCCTTCCCAACTCTTGTAGATGTTCTTCGCCCATCTTCTGCCGGTGTCTGAACTGTTTTCGTTTGTTCCCCTTGACTGGCTTCATTATATCGCTTATTGCGCAAGTATGCAACACGGAATATTGTACAAGTATGCTCTTGCTTTTTTATTCAATTTGCATAATTGCGCAAGTACGCATTTTAATGATATACTTTGCGTGAGGTGATTACATGGGTGGGAAAACATCTGCGAAGTCAAAGAATACATGGATAACGAAAGCGTATGACCGTATCAACTTGACCGTTCCGAAGGGCCAGAAAGACTTGATTCAAGCCCACGCCGAAGCGCAGGGCGAAAGCACGAACGGCTTTATCAACCGCGCGATCTCGGAGACGATGGAGCGGGATAAGAATCGTTGAGAAACGCGTACAGACTTATTGAGACGTTTCAGGTGTTAAAAAAATTAACGAAATCACATTGACAAAACTTAAGAAAACTCATATACTATCGATAGGAAGAAAACTTCCTGCCTGAGAAGCGGTTGCTATGTTGGTGTGTTGCCGTGGAGGTACTATGAGGGTTGTGTGGTCTCCAAGTTCCAACTAGGCTTGTCCGAAAATAAAAACACTCACTTTTTTAGCGCAAATCGCCCTGACGGATATTGTCAGGGCGATCTTACTATCCGAAAGAATTGAGATAGAGAAGATGGATATTCTACAGGAAACTGTTGCGGTGTATGAGCGTCTGCGCAAGAAGCGATACCGGATCATTGTCGACACTGGTGAAGATTTTACATTTACGTTTCAGCCTGCAAACTATCACCATCTGGCCGGATTCCAACACTTGACCGATTTCCGGAATATCAGCAGCCCGAAAAGCAAAGACCGCTTTTATGGATCGGTCAAGCGGCAGCAGCTGCAGACAGAATATATTCAGAGAAGCAGCAGTTATCACGAAATCGAAGAACGTTTGCATACATTCGGCTATCTGGAAGATATTCTTGCGGAAGGCGAAGAAAAGATCATTGTCGAGTATGACAGAAGCAAGCTGTCTTCAGAGATCGAAGCAAAGTATTATCTTTATAAGCGGGTCGGTAGCGTGTTTGAGGGAAATGTTAAGTACCATATCCTGTTCATTGGCAGCATGAATGAACGCTTTTTCCCGGCAACCTACATTGTAGAGCATTCAAATATTTATATGCGAGACCAGAACTTGCATGACTGCCGGATCATTCACGAGGAGAAATAAAGCATTCCATTTATGGGGCCGAAAATTTACCGCACATTTACCGCACAAGGCGGCGAAATCTTATGCGATTTTATGAAATCTTATAAGAGTGCGAAAACGTGAAAGCATTGGTATATCAGAACTTTTTGCATTTTATGAAAAGATATGAAAAGAAAATCGCATCACTACGAACCAGTAGGTCGGGGGTTCGAGTCCCTTCCGGCGTACCAAAAAACCTGTAAAGCTTTGCTTTACAGGTTTTTTGTTGTATTATAGAGTTGTCGGCGCTGGTGATCCTGAAAACGCTCGCCGTTATCATTTCCTTGCTTTTTCCATGATACTCTGATACAACAAAATACAACGCTGCGAAACGCTGTTGTTGGAGGTGGCAGCTTTGCACAAAAGTGTTCTGCCAAACAGCAGAACGCTTTTTTGTATAAAGAAAACCACGCGTTAGACGCGTGGTTCTGTAGAGCCTATGGCGGTGAGCAGAAAATCCTGTTAAGATGATTGAGCGGTCGGCCAACTGCAACAACCATCAAAACAGGAGGCATTCATATGGGAATGAATGACGTACACAGTTTATCACACAGCAAATGGAATTGCAAATACCACATCGTATTTGCGCCAAAGTATAGACGAAAGGTGTTTTACCAGGGAAAGAAAGCGGCAATCGGGAAAATACTGCGGCAATTGTGCGATTGGAAAGGTGTCAAAATACTCGAAGCAGAAGCCTGTCCAGACCACATTCATCTTTTCGTAGAAATCCCGCCTAAAATGTCGGTGTCCGGGTTTATGGGATATCTGAAAGGAAAGAGTGCAGCAATGATGTATGAGCAATTCGGCGAGCTAAAATACAAATATCGGAGCAAAGAATTCTGGTGCAAGGGATATTACGTCGATACAGTAGGGAAGAACGAGAGCCGAATTGCGGAGTATATCAAGAACCAGCTTAAAGAAGACCAGCTAGGCGACCAGCTTAGCATACCGCTATAAGCTCGTTTACGAGCAGCTAAGAACAATCCTTGCGCGGTTGGCAGTCCGTAATTACGCGTTTGACGCGTCACGCGAGGAACATAGGGCTATGCCCGCATAGGAAGAACCCCCGGTTTTACCGGGGGGTTCCTTTTCGTCTGGAGGAATCGAAATCCGGCTGTATGATGCGACCAGAATACTTTTGAAATCTGTACGGCGCTGGAACTGCGGAGTGGGAAATATTACCATCCCCGAAAAGATGTATGCTTCTTACGGTTTTCAATACATTGATACCGTAGAAATCTTCTATGAAGATATTGGAGAGCCTATGCGTTTTCGGTTATGACGATCACGGCTACCCGAAAACAAAGGCCGTCTTCGGCAAGAGCAAGCGCGAGTGCACCGAAAAGCTGGCGGCGCTCAAAGCGCAGCTCGGCGGCATTCCGTCGGACAAGCTGCGGCCGGAGATGCGCTTTGCCGACTGGCTGGATTATTGGTACGAAACGCACTGCAAGCCGAACATTCGCACCTCGACGCAGTCCGGCTACGAAGATCGCATCCGCCTGCACATCAAGCCGGAGCTGGGCGAGATTCCGCTGAACAGGCTGACGCAGA
>JABLTQ010054894.1_pt1 | contig 48734 bp, 51 predicted proteins | sample 7160101 | NCBI WGS metagenome assembly JABLTQ01 (sample SAMN14651228, study PRJNA627086) | human gut metagenome | isolation source: feces | host: Homo sapiens | reverse complement strand
TTTTTATATCTTTTGAAACATACTTCTGCAAATTTAACAAAGAAATCAATTGTTTTACGGTTCATAAATCCACCGTATTCTTTAGCTAAATGATAAGGCATTTCAAAATGTGATAATGTAATAACAGGTTCAATACCATATTTTAATAATTCATCAAAAACATCATCATAGAATTGTAATCCTTCTTCGTTAGGTTCTTTTTCATCCCCTAATGGGAAAATTCTTGTCCAAGCAATAGAAGTTCTAAAACATTTAAATCCCATATCCGCAAACATAGCGATATCTTCTTTATAGTGTCCATAGAAATCAATTCCTACATGATTTGGATAATATTTTCCTTCTACAACACCATCAGTGATTTCTCTAGGTACACCATGTGCTCCTGCAGTCATAACATCCGCTACAGAATATCCTTTAGAAGTATTTAATACTCCTCCTTCAAATTGGTGAGCAGCTAACGCTCCACCCCATAAAAAATCTTTTTTTAACATAGTTTTTTCCTCCACTATTTATATTTGATTTTATAAGTTAAAATAATTGAAGCAAAAACAAAAGTAATTGCATTTGCGCCAATCAAATTATAATCTCGTATGTTAATACCATGAATAATCCATAAAAATACTCCTAAAACAAAAGCAACATACATTCCAAGTGAAATGCTTGATGTATCTTTGGTTTTAATAACTTGATATGCTTGTGGTAAAAATGAAATTGTTGTTAAAATGGCAGCAATAGTACCAATCATTTTTGATTCCTCCTTTTCTACAAAACTAAAATAATTTATAAAAAAGAACTTATCAAGTGATAAAGCATACTAAGAAATAACATAACAAAATTATTCTTAAAAGATAAAAAAACAATGTTACATTGTAACATTGTCAACTTTCTTGATTAAAGATATGTCCATAAAGATTATCTAATTCTTTAGAATGTTTTAAATCATTTGATATAAGAGTAGTATAAAACAAATCAAAAATATATTTTAAAGAAATATAGAAAATCATGTCTTTTAAACTTTCGAATTCTTCATGGATTATTCCATATAAAACATAAGGTGTTTTTAAAGATAATTCTTTTGCTTGTTTAGATGTAATCACAAGAAAAGGAATCTTTCTTTCTTTTAAAATATCAACTACTCTTAATAAATGCTTATTTTTACCATATTTACTCACAAGTATAATTGTATGATCCCTTTCCACATTAAAACTTAGCCAAAGCTGTTTATCATGATTATGATAAACATTAACAATCTTATTAACACTTGATAATAAATGACTAGCATAATCTCCAATAGTAGAATTTGTATCATTGGCAATAATATCAATATATTTATTTTTAGAAATCATAGAAATTATGTGGTTAAATGTGGTAGAGTCAATATTATCTTTTGTTTGATGAATAATACCACATTCAATTTCTGTAAGTTTATTTTTTACAGAATAAAGGTTTTCATGAGATTGAATATGCATATTAGAAAGATAATACTGATTTAAAAAAGAATGGATATTAAGTTTAAAATCATTATAACTTTCAAAACCTAGCTTTTTAACAAAACGAATAATAGCTGTTGGACTTGTGAATGTTTCTTTAGCAAGTTGATGTGAAGAAAGTAAAGGGATTTCTTCACTATGTTCAAGTATGTATCTAGCAATAAACAAATCATTTTCATTTAATTTATAATCTTTTTCTAACTGTTTTAAAATCATAAAATCACCTCATTTTTATTATAATATTAAAATTGATAAACATCTTCACCTAACAGATTTAAAGCATTTAAATTAATAATTTGATACGTACCACGTTTTATCTTCTTTATATATTCCTTATCTAAAAATAATTGAAGAATACGTTGGAGTTGACGATAACTACAACCTATCAATTCAGCAACGACTACAAAATTATCTTGAACAATAGAGTTTTTATGAGAAACAATAAAGTAAGCCGCTAATCTATTTTCAACTGGATAATTTAATGAAATAGACTGATTCTGAGTTGATTTAGAAAGCTTGCTGGCAAGATTTTTTGCGATGGTTTTCATAAAGAAAACATCATTCATTAATATTTCATGATATTTAGAAAGGAAAATAGTTGCACAAATACAATCTTCATAAGCAATCACATTATTAATAATAGGAGATTGAGTGATAAATTCTAAATCACCAATAATAGAGTAGGGACTATTAAAACTGCATAACATACTATTTCCATTCGCATTAATATGGTTTACTTTCACTTTTCCTCTTAAAAGAATATAAATATAATTAAGCTTTTCACCTTGATGTAATAAATATTCGTCTTTATTTAATTTTTTGATTTCAATATATTGATAATTATCAACGTGAAGAATTTCTAATTTTTTTAATTCATTTAAATAATTCATCTAAATCACCATCACCAATATGACATATGTCGTATTTATAATCAAGTTCAATCACTATAATTCTTTCTGGAGGTGATCTTGATGGATTTTGTATTAGCCACATTATGTGGGATTATTGTAACGACAATGAATGTATTTAATGGGCAATTATCAGATTATACAGGGGTCTATTTATCAACAGTTATCATTCATTTAGTTGGTTTAGTTACTTTTTTAATTATTATGAAAATCAAAGATAAGAAAGTTTGTTTTAAAAAACAAATTCCTTTATATATGTATTGTGGAGGATGTATTGGGGTATTAACTGTTATTTTTAATGTTTTTGCGATTGGTAAGATAGGAGCTTCTTTAATGACAGCACTAGGATTATTAGGACAAATGATGACATCTTTGTTGTTAGAAAATAAGGGATGGCTAGCGACATCTATTCGAAAATTAAATATAGGAAAGATCATAGGATTAGCAGTTGTTTGTTTAGGAATAGGAGTGATGTTATTATGATTTCTATTATATTTTCTATTCTATCAGGAGTTACAATTGTTTTAAGCCGTAGTGTCAATGGGATGCTTTCTAAGAAAATGGGAGCTTATCAGGGAACGTTTTATAATTACTTTACAGGCTTTATGACAAGTTTGATTTTAATGCTTGTTTTGATGATTGTTGGTGTTCAACATATAAATATTTCTTTAGATAAAACGAATTTGATGATGTATTTAGGTGGAATCATAGGGGTTTTTAATATCTTGATTTTAAATATTATTGTTCCTAGAATATCACCTGTTATCCTTACTTTATTAAGCTTTATTGGACAACTTGTTAGTGGGATGGTGATTGATGCTTTTGTATATAACATGTTTTCTATTTCAAAGATTTTAGGATGTTTGATTGTTATTGCTGGTTTAGTGATTTATCAATTAAGTGAAGAAAAAGCATAAAAGAAGATCAGTTTAGATCTTCTTTTTGCTTAATATGAGCTTTTCTTTTTCTGATCTTTTTAATTGTTTAATTTGATACTCTCTTTTTAAAGCCTCGCTTTTATGTTCAAAAGTTTCAAAATAAACAAGTTCGACTGGTCTTCTTGCCTTTGTATATTTAGCACCTTTACCAGCGTTATGGGCTTCAATACGCTTTTCTAGCTGATTTGTCCAACCAGTATAAAGTGTTTGATCACGACACCTTACGATATAAACGTAATTATTTTGTTGTTGAGCCAAAGCCACCATTTCTTTCTTCAGTGACATCATCATCTTCAACAATTCCAAATTCAAAGAAAATACCTTGAACCATTCCTTGTCCTGCTGTTAAAGAAAGAGATTTATCTTCATTACTATCATTTGTAAGTTTTACAAACATATGACCTTCATTATCACTATTATAATAATCACTATCAATAATACCTACTGTATTATTAAGTTGTAAACGATATTTAAATCCTAAACCACTACGAGGATATAAACCTAATACCCAACCATTTTCAATACGTACACGAATACCTGTAGGAATTTTAATAGTTTGTCCTGGATTTAATTCAAAATCAATAGGACTATAGAAATCATATCCAGCTGATCCTTTTGTGGCACGTTTTGGAAGTTGGATGGAATGATAGATTTCTTCTACTTCTTTTTCATTATATTGAGGAAATGAATCCATGAAATCATTTTTAAATTGGTTATATGATACTTTTTCAAATTTTGCGATTTTTTTCATAATTTTTCTCCTTTTTACTTCTCTATTATAGAGGAAAAAAGAAAACAAGAAAATAAATAATTTCATCACTTGACATAGGGAAATGAGATTGTTATTATATGTGTAAATTATAAGACGTAGTATTAAATACTACATAAGATAGTTAAAAGAGGTAATGTGTATGAAAAGAACAAAATTAGATGATCGTGTTTTACCTGTTTATACAAAGGGTGAAGAAATATTTAATATGGTAACTCATATTGTAGGTGGGGCGATGGGAATAGCCGCATTAGTTTTATGTATTATCTTTTGTCATGATGGTTATGGCTTATTTTCAGGGATTGTTTATGGAATTTCGATGATTCTTCTTTATACAATGTCAGCTATCTATCATGGTTTATCACCTAAGCTTAAAGCAAAGAAAGTTTTCCAAATTATGGATCATTGCAGTATCTTTGTATTGATTGCGGGAACTTACACACCGGTTTTACTTTGTTCAATAAGAGAAGTTGATGCTAAATGGGCTTGGATTTTATTTGCAGTCATATGGATCATGACAGTGATTGGAATTACGTTAAATGCAATCGATATTAAAAAATATCAAACTTTTTCAATGATTTGTTATTTAGTGATGGGTTGGTGTATTATTTTTAAAATCAATCTCTTACCACAAGCAGTAGGAATGAATGGTATTTGGTTACTTGTTTCAGGAGGACTTGCTTATACAATTGGTGTTATTTTCTATGTATTACAAAATAAGATTAAATATATGCATAGTATTTGGCATTTATGGATTTTAGTTGGTTCTATCTTACATTTTTTATGTATTATCTTATATGTTCTTTAGAATTTATAAAAATCATAAATATATTTTTTACAAAGTCCTTTGTTTATATAAACATTGGATTTTTTTGTTTTGTAAAAACGTAAAAGAACTATAAAATCAATATTATTTGTGATAGAATGGATTGGACGTCGAATTATTTTAAGTAAAATAATTCGAAAAAAAGTATGGGCCAATAGAGCATAAAAGTATATTTTTTTTTTTGGATTGGCTATAATACAAATACATAAAAAATACGAAAGGGGATATTTGGCGTGAAAATAATAAAAAGAAATGGGCAAGAAGCAATTTTTGATGAAGTAAAAATTACCAATGCAATTATTGGTGCTAATAAAGAAGTTGTTGAAACAGAAAGACTTTCTGAAGAAGAAATAGATAATATTACAAATGACATTAAATATAAATGTCAAAAAATGAAAAGAGCATTAAGCGTTGAAGAAATTCAAAACTTAGTAGAAGATGAATTAATGAAATTAAATGCTTTTTCTGTTGCCAGAAAGTATATTACATATCGTTTTCAAAGAGCACTAGCAAGACAATCTAATACAACTGATGATCAAATTTTAAGTTTGATTGAATGTGCAAATGAAGAAGTTAAACAAGAAAACTCTAATAAAAACCCTACAGTAAATAGTGTACAAAGAGATTATATGGCTGGAGAAGTTAGTAAAGATTTAACAAGAAGAATTTTACTTCCAGAAGATATTGTAAAAGCACATGATGAAGGATTGATTCATTTCCATGATGCTGATTATTTCTCTCAACATATGCATAACTGTGATTTAGTAAATCTAGAAGATATGTTACAAAATGGAACAGTTATTTCAGAAACAATGATTGAAAAACCAAAGAGTTTTTCTACTGCATGTAATGTAGCTACTCAAATTATTGCTCAAGTAGCAAGTTCTCAATATGGGGGACAAAGTATTACATTATCTCATTTAGCACCATTTGTTGATGTAAGTAGACAAAAATTTAGAAAAGAAGTTAAAGAAGAATTTGAAACTATTGGTTTAGAATTAGATGATGAAAAAATCAATGCTTTAGCTGAAGAACGTTTGAAAAAAGAAATTACTAAAGGGGTACAAACAATTCAATATCAAGTTGTTACTTTAATGACAACAAATGGACAAGCACCATTTATTACTGTCTTTATGTATTTAAATGAAGTACCTGAAGGACGTTTAAGAGATGACCTTGCTATGATCATTGAAGAAACACTTAAACAAAGAATGAAGGGTGTTAAAAATGAAAAAGGTGTTTATATTACACCAGCATTCCCTAAATTAATCTATGCTTTACAAGAAAACAATATTGAACCTAATAGTCAATATTATTATTTAACAGAACTTGCTGCAAGATGTTCAGCAAAACGTTTAGTTCCTGATTATATTTCTGAAAAAGTAATGAAAGAATTAAAAGTTGATCAAAATGGAAATGGTCAATGTTATCCATCAATGGGATGTAGATCTTTCTTAACACCTTATATTGATGAAAATGGTAAACCAAAATACTATGGACGTTTCAATCAAGGAGTTGTGACAATCAACTTAGTTGATGTGGCTTGTTCATCAAAAAGAGATATGAACAAATTCTGGCAAATCTTTGATGAAAGATTAGATTTATGTTATAGAGCTTTAATGTGCAGACATGAACGTTTAAAAGGAACACCAAGTGATGTGGCACCTATTTTATGGCAACACGGAGCATTGGCTCGTCTTAAAAAAGGTGAAACAATTGATAAATTATTATACGGTGGTTATTCAACAATTTCTCTTGGATATGCTGGATTATATGAATGTGTTAAATATATGACAGGTAAATCACATACAGATCCAAGTGCAACACCATTTGCAATTGAAGTGATGCAACATTTAAATGATGCATGTACAAAATGGAAAGAAAAAGAAAATATTGATTTTTCACTTTATGGAACACCAATTGAATCAACAACTTATAAATTTGCAAAATGTTTACAAAAACGTTTTGGTAAAATTGAAGGTGTTACAGATAAAAACTATATTACAAACAGTTATCATATCCATGTAACAGAACATATTAACGCCTTTGATAAATTAACATTTGAATCTCAATTCCAAAAATTATCACCAGGTGGAGCTATTTCTTATGTAGAAGTTCCAGATATGCAAGATAATATTGATGCGGTATTAGCAGTTATGAAACATATTTATAATAATATTATGTATGCTGAATTAAATACAAAGAGTGATTATTGTATGGCTTGTGGATATGATGGAGAAATTCAAATTGAAAAAGATGAAAATGGTAAACTTATTTGGGTATGTCCAAACTGTGGAAATAAAAACCAAGATATGATGTCTGTTGCTAGACGTACATGTGGTTATATTGGAACACAATTTTGGAATCAAGGAAGAACACAAGAAATCAAAGAACGTGTATTACACTTATAGAGATGAAATTTTCATCTCTTTTTTTCTATTTATTAACCAAAAACCAAAGAATGGAAAATGGTAAACAAGTTGCTGATGGAAATCTTGAAGGTATTAAAAAATCTTTAGAGGGCTCTCTTAAAAGATAAAAAACAGATTATATTGATTTGTATTATTTACATCGCGTTGATCCTAATGTACCAATTGAAGATATTGCGTATTTAATGAAGAATTTTATTAAACAAGGGAAAATCAAACATTGGGGATTATCAGAAGCAGGAATTGAAACCAAGCCCATGCAATATGTCCTTTAACAGCCGTAGAGAGTGAATATCCAATGATGTGGAGAGAACCAGAAGATAAGCTTATTCCTTTACTTGAAGAACTAGGTATTGGTGCTCCATTATGTAAAGGATTTTTAAGTGATGCTTATGATAAAAATGGTTTTCATGCAAAATTAAATGCACCAAGATTTAGTGAAGAAGCGCTTAAAAAGAATCAAGTAGTTGTTGATTTAGTTAATAAAATTGCAAAAGAAAAAAAGGCAACAGTTGCATAAATTTCTTTGGCTTGGGTATTAGCACAAAAAGATTTTATTGTACCTATTCCAGAAACAACAAAGTTGGAAAGATTAAAAGAAAATATTAAAGCAAACGAAATCAAATTTACAAAAGCAGAAGTTGAATCAAGCATTATCTCAAATGGATATCGAAAGTAGAAGATTTGAACCAGATTCTGATTTTGAAAAAAGAGTTGGTTTATATAAAGACGAGACATTCTCGCTTTTTTTGTTATGAAAAAAATTTAATGAATTGATAAATTTGTAAAAATATGTCGATTATATCTAAAAAATATGTAATACTGAAAGAAGTGAGGAAAGGAGAATAAGGTGAAAGATATTTATTTATTACTAACAAAATCAGATACTTTTATTTCTAAAGCAATTTATTTAATGACGCAAGACAGTTATACACATATTTCTATCTCTTTTGAAGAAAATTTACAACCGATGTATAGTTGTGCTAGAAAATATACTTACTCTCCAATTCCTGCAGGAATTAGAAATGAGTCATTTGAAAAGGGATTCTATAATAAAAATCAACATATTCCTTGTGCATTATATAAACTTACTGTTAAGAAAGAGATATATTATAAGGCAAAATTTATTTTAGAATCTATTTTAAATCATTCTCAAGATTATAAATATAATTTAATGGGATTGATTTTATGTAAATTGGAAGTTCCTTATCGTAGAAATCATTATTATTTCTGTTCAGAATTTGTAAGTGAAATCTTGGCTTATAGTCAAGCTATAGAATTACCTAAGCTTCCTTGTTTAATGAAACCATCGGATTATTTATTATTTGAAGAATTAGAGTGTTTATATCAAGGAAATATTGGAGAACTTATAAAATATAGAGGTTTATGTTAAAGGATGATACATCCTTTTTATTATATCAATAGAATCTATAAAGAATTGTTGTATAATAGGAAAATATGAAAAGAGGAATTGAAATGAATTATGCAGAAATTAAGAATTTTGATATCGCTAATGGCTTAGGAGTTAGAGTTTCTTTATTTGTATCAGGATGCACGCATCACTGTAAGAATTGTTTTAATCAAATGACATGGGATTTTAAATATGGAAAAGAGTTTAATCAAGAAGTAGAAGATTTAATTATTGATTATTTAAAACCAGAACATATAACAGGATTGTCTTTACTTGGAGGAGAACCAATGGAACCAAGTAATCAAAGAGCGTTATTACCGTTTATTAAAAGAGTGAAAGAACTTTATCCACAAAAGGATATTTGGTGTTATACAGGTTATCTCTTTGATCAAGAACTTTTAAGTGAAAGTCGAGCAAGATGTGAAGTAACTGATGAATTGTTATCTTATATCGATGTTCTAGTAGATGGTAAGTTTATTGAAGAACTTAAAGATTTAAGTTTAAAGTTTAGAGGATCGTCTAATCAAAGAATTATAGATGTTAAACAGAGTTTAGAAAAAGATGAAATTATTTTATATAAAGATTTGAATGAAAATAGAAATTTTCAAAAATATGAATAAGACGATATACACTACATAATTAGATAAAATTATGCTATAATATTTTCGTTAATTATAGAGGGAGTAGAATATGATAGGATTTTATAGTTATACTGTCATTCTTACATATTTATCATTAGTTTTTGCAATGGTAGGAATCCACTTATCAGTCATTGGACTTTATCAATGGTCATTTATTTGTTTAATGATGTGTGGTATTTGTGATACCTTCGATGGAATGGTCGCAAGAAGTAAGAAAAATCGTACAGAAGAAGAAAAGAAGTTTGGAATTCAAATAGATTCTTTATGTGATCTTATTTCTTTTGGTGTTTTTCCAGCAATACTAGGATATAATTTAGGATTATCTTCAGTAGGATGGCTTGCTATTGAAATACTTTATGTATTAGCAGCAGTTATTCGTTTAGCTTATTTTAATGTTACTGAAGAAACAAGACAGCAACAAACAACAGAAAAAAGAAAGTATTATCAAGGTTTACCAGTTACAACTTCAGCCTTTATTTTACCTTTTGCATTTGCTTTAAGATATGTTATTTTTGGTTTAGATTACTTATATGGAACTTTAATGTTAATTACAGGTGTTTTATTTGTTGTTGATTTTAAAGTGCCAAAATTAAAAGGGAAAGGAATTATTGCACTTGGTGTTCTAGTTGTTATTGAACTTGTGCAAATTCTTTGTTTTTCATGATTAAAGATCGTCAAGGACATATCGTTAAAGAATTAGAGGGTCAAAATAAATTATTAAAAAAATTATATAGCACATCTGCTGGTAGATGTGCTTTAAAAATCTTAGTATCACCATTTGTTACACACTTAGGTGGTTTATATATGTCTTCACCATTTTCAAAGACAAGTATTTCTTCGTTTATTAAAAACAATGATATTGATATGAGTCAATATGAAGAAAAGAAATATAAAAGTTATAACGATTTCTTTACAAGAAGAATAAAGGATGGTCAAAGACCATTTGACGACTCTAAAGATGTATTGATGGCACCTGCTGATAGTAAACTTACTTACTATCCGATAAATGATGATATGATTTTAGAAATCAAGGATACAAAATACCAATTAAAAGATTTATTACAAGATGAAACATTGGCTAAAGAATATGATGGTGGAATATGTCTTGTATTTCGTTTAGCTGTTGATGATTATCATCGTTATAGTTATGTAGATGATGGTCAAATTGTTTCCCATAAGAAAATCAAAGGTATTTTTCATACTGTTAATCCTATCGCAAATGATTATTATCCTATATACAAAATGAATAGTAGAGAGTACACTGTGATTGATTCAAATAACTTTGGTAGAATGATTCAAATGGAAGTAGGAGCAATGATGGTTGGTAAAATTGTCAATTATAAACATAGTATTGCTACTAAAGGAGAAGAAAAAGGTTATTTTGAATTTGGTGGATCGACAGTTGTAATGATTTTGAAAAAAGATACTGTCAAAATAGATGATGATATTATAAATAATTCTAGTGAGAACATTGAAACAAGAGTATTACTAGGACAAACGATAGGACATAAAGGGGTGTAAAGATGTCGAAGGTTATAGCAATTACAAATCAAAAGGGTGGTGTTGGTAAAACAACGACAAGCGTTAATTTATCAGCTGCACTTGCGAAGATGAATTATAAAGTGTTACTTATAGATATGGATCCTCAAGCAAATGCAACACAAGGTATTGGTATCGATAGAGATTATATTGAATTATCAACATATCATGTTTTAACAGGAGAAGTTGGTTTAGAAAAAGTAATTCAACATTCTTATATTGAAAATCTAGATGTTGCACCAGGAGAAATAGATTTAGCAGGGATAGATTTAGAATTAGCACATGTAAAACAAGGAAGAGAAGTGCGTTTAAAACAATCATTAGATAAAATTAAAGATTATTATGACTTTGTTTTTATTGATTGTCCACCAGCCCTTGGTTTATTAAATACAAATGCATTAACTTCATGTGATACAGTACTTATCCCAGTACAATGTGAATACTATGCACTTGAAGGTTTAACACAATTGTTAAATACAATTAAATTAACACAAAATCATTTTAATAAAAAACTTTCTATTGAAGGTTTATTATTAACAATGTTAGATCAACGTACAAATTTAGGATTGGAAGTTTCTCAAGAAGTAAGAAAGTATTTTAAAGAAAAAGTTTATAAAACTGTTATTCCAAGAAATATTAAATTATCTGAAGCACCAAGTGCAGGAATCTGTATTTTTGATTATGATGGATCTTCTGTTGGGGCTCAAGCTTATAAAGAACTTGCAAAGGAAGTGTTGAGTAGAAATGGCTGAGAAAAAGAAAAAATTAAATAAAGGATTAGATGCTATTTTTGGTGGAGATATTACATCATTAATTGATGATATTGAACATAATACACCTGAAAGCAGTCAAGAAAAAATCAAATTAGATGAAATTAGACCTAATCCTTATCAACCAAGAAAAGTATTTGATGAACAAGCTTTAAATGAACTTGCTTTATCAATTCAAGAACATGGTATTTTCCAACCAGTAATTTTAAAGAAATCTGTTCAAGGATATGAAATTGTTGCTGGTGAAAGAAGATGCCGTGCAGCAAGAATGGCACATTTAGCAGAAGTTCCAGCAATTATTGTTGATTTTAGTGATCAACAAATGATGGAAATTGCTTTATTAGAAAATATTCAAAGAGAAGATTTAAATGCCATCGAAGAAGCACAAGCTTATCAAACGATGATGGAAAAACTTAAACTTACACAAAATGAATTAGCTAAACGTATTGGAAAATCAAGAACACATATTACAAATACACTTAGATTATTGAATTTACCTGAAAAGATTCAAGAATATGTATTAGATGGTTCTTTATCAATGGGACATGCAAGAGCTTTAATTACATTGGATAAAGAAAGAGCATTAAAGATTGCTAAAAGAGTTATTGATGAAAAGTTATCTGTTAGAGATGTTGAAAATATTGTGAAAGGCTTTGAACTTCAAGAAGCTAGAAAGAATAAACCTAAGGTTGAAAAATCTAAAGAATATCAATATGTTGAAGGATTACTTAGAAAAAAATATCGTACGAGAATCAAAGTAGATGATAAGTCTATTACAATTAAATACTCTGACACAGATGATTTAAATAGATTATTAGAATTAATGGGTGTTATTGAAGAAAGTTAAAACTTGGGTAAAACCAAGTTTTTTCTATGCGAAAAAAACATAGTAGAATGCAAAATCAATATTGTACATTTTCTTACTTTTATCTCAAAATAAAAGTAAGAAAAGAGGGAAATACAATGGAATATCAAACATTAAATAATGGGTTAAAAATGCCTATAATAGGTTTTGGTGTTTTTAGAGTATCAGATAAAAAAGAATGTGAAGAATCAGTTTATCAAGCAATTAAAGCAGGATATCGTTTAATTGATACAGCAGCTTCTTATACCAATGAAGATGCGGTTGGTACAGGTGTTAAACGTGCTATTGAAGAAGGTGTTTGTACTAGAAAAGATTTATTTATTACTTCTAAGATGTGGGTACAAGATATGAAAAACTATGAAACTGCAAAGAGAGCAATTGATGCATCGATTGAAAAAAGCGGTTTGGGTTATTTGGATTTATATCTTTTACATCAAGCGATGGGTGATTACTTTAGTGCATGGAGAGCAATGGAAGATGCGTATAAAGAAGGAAAATTAAAAGCAATCGGTGTTTCTAACTTCTATGCACATGTTCTTGTCAATTTTGTAAATACAGTAGAAATCAAACCAATGGTCAATCAAGTAGAACTTCATCCATACTATACACAAGAAAAAGCAATAGAAACAATGAAATATTATGATGTTATTCCTGAAGCATGGGCACCACTAGGTGGAGGAAGATATAATCCATTTGAAGATGAGATGTTAAAAGGAATTGCAGCGAAATATAATAAATCAGTAGGACAAGTCTTACTTAGATGGAATGTACAAAGAGGTGTTGTTGTTGTTCCAAAATCAACACATGTAGAAAGAATAAAAGAAAATATAGATATCTTTGATTTTGAATTAAATGAAGAAGAAATGAAACAAATCTCATCATTAGATATGGGTTATTCAGGATCAAGAGCTAAACATTTTGATGTTGAATTTGTGGAAATGTGTTTAGCAAAAAAAATACATGATTAATGAGTAAGTATGATTATTTTCATTAAATGAAATAATCATGCTTTTTTTATATAAGGTGTTAAGATGGTTTTAGAGAAAAGCGGAGGATATTAAAATGGTAAAAAAATTTCCAGAAGGATTTTTATGGGGTGGCGCTGTTGCTGCTAACCAATATGAAGGTGGATGGAACGAAGGAGGAAAAGGTGTTTCTGTTTCAGACTGTGCCCGTCATCATTTAGATGTAGATGTTCAAGATTATGCTAAACAAAATGAAATTTCTACAAAAGAAATTTTAGAAGCAATGAAAAGTGATGATACAAGTCTTTATCCAAAAAGACATGGTTCAGATGGGTATCATCATTATAAAGAAGATATTAAATTATTTGCTGAAATGGGATTTAAAGTATTTAGACTTTCTATTGCTTGGTCACGTATTTTCCCAAATGGAGATGACAAAGAACCAAATGAAGAAGGTTTAAAATTCTATGATGATATTTTTGATGAATGTCATAAATATGGTATTGAACCTTTAGTTACAATGTCACACTATGAACCACCAATCAACTTAGTATTAAATTATAATGGTTGGTATGATCGAGAAATTATTGATATGTTTGTTAAATATGTAAATGTTATTACTGATCGTTATAAAGATAAAGTCAAATATTGGCTAACTTTTAATGAAGTTGATTCAATGATTCGACATCCTTATACAACAGGAGGACTTGTAAGAGATCGTTTTGAAGGTAAAAACTTTACAGAAGTTATTTTCCAAGCAATGCATCATCAATTTGTCGCAAGTGCTCTTGCAACAAAAATTGCGCATGAAAAAAATCCAAACTGTAAAGTAGGATGTATGCTTACAAAATTAACTTATTATCCATATACTTGTAAACCAGAAGATGTTTTACAAGCACAACAAGATATGAGAAGTACGTATTGTTATAGCGACACTCAAGTCTTTGGAGAATATCCTGCTTATTTATTAACTAAATTTAAAAATGAAGGTTTAAATATTAAAATGGAAGAACGTGATTTAGAAATCATGAAAAAATATCCAGTTGATTTTGTTTCATTTAGTTATTATTCATCAAGCTGTGTTGCTAAAGATGATGCTGGATTAAAGAAAACAGCTGCTAATACTAATATTGCGATTAAAAACCCTTATATTCCAAGTTCTGATTGGGGATGGCAAATTGATCCAATCGGTTTAAGAGTTTCTTTAGTAGATTTATATGATCGTTATAGAAAACCATTGTTTATTGTAGAAAATGGTTTAGGAGCTAAAGATGAACTTATTGATGGTAAAGTAGATGATCAATATCGTATCGATTATTTTGATGCTCACTTTAGAGAAATGTATAATGCAATCTATGTAGATGGTGTTGATTTAATGGGTTATACATCTTGGGGATGTATTGATTTAGTATCTGAAAGTACAAAACAAATGTCTAAACGTTATGGATTTATTTATGTAGATGCAGATGATTTAGGTAATGGTACTTATAAAAGATATAAGAAGAAATCATTTGATTGGTATAAACATGTTATTGAAACAAATGGAGCTTGTTTATTTGAAGATTAGAGATTCTAAGGAATCTCTTTTTTCTTTATATAAGTGACAGATAAGCGATAAAGTTGTATGATAATCACGGTGATGAAATGAATAGAGAAAAGACAAAACAAATTGTAACAGGAGCATTTATGGCAGCTCTTTTTGGTGTGTTATCGGTTGTAAATGTTTATACAGGAACGATGTTCGATATTATTTTTATTTATCTAATGACAGTTGCATTAGCTTATTATACGTTTAAGTTTAATGAAAAGATGGCTGTTCTTGTCTTGTTTACAAGCACGTTTATTTTATTTTTAACAGGTGAATTATTTTTTACTTTGTATTCTTTTTTTACTTTACCATTAGGTATTTTATATATTTATTGTATAAAAAAGAATATTGATGGTAAATGGATTTTAAGAGTTTATAGTATGTTGAAGAATTTTGTTGTTTTATTTTTATTGAATTCTTTACTAGGTTTAAATACTTTTACAGATGCGAAAGATATTTATTATAGTATTGTAGGACTTTTTCCTTTTTTAGAAAGTGATTTTTTAAAGAATGGAATGTTTATTATTTTATGGATCGTCTTATCTTTTTCAGAAGTTTATATTATTAAAGTTTATACGAATCTATTTATCCTTCGAATGAATAAAAATAAGATGATGAAATAAATGAATTCATGTATAATATAAGGTAATAAAGAGGAGGGTATTTCATGATTAAGAAGCTTATGCAACTTAGAAATACAATAGTTGCTTTATTAGGTATAGAATTTGTATTAGCTTTATTAACTTATATGTTTTTACAAAATCGTGTAACTTTAGCTTTAATGATTTATATTTTAATAAAAAATGTTGTTTGTATCATTGTTCTCTATTATCTCCATAATATGTTTAGTGAAACAACTTATAGTGTTAAAGAAGCATTAAATAATGAATCAAAGAATGCTTTGATTTTTGGTGGAATAGGGCTTATTAAATATGATGAAAATAGAAATGTTGTTTGGGTCAGTGATTTATTACACGAACTTGGTATTCGTATCGTAGGGAAGAAATTACTTGAATGGCAACCTTTACTCGCAATACTTTTTGAAGATGAAGATGTTAGAACAATAGATATTAATTCTAGAAGATATGAAGTTTATAATTCTAGAAATAATCGTTTATTATTTTTAAAAGATGTAACAGATTTAACAACGATTGAAAAAGAATATAATGATCAACAATTATGTGTTGCCTATTTAACAATTGATAATTATGATGATTCTATTGAATATGCAGATGAACAAAAATCAGTCATGATTGAAACAACTTCAAGACAAATGATTTTTGATTGGGCCAAAGATAATGGAATTATCTTAAAAAGATATAAAGAAGATGGTTATTTAGCTGTTTTTAATGAAAGAATTTATCGTAAACAAGTAGAAGTTCATTTTTGTATTTTAGATGAATTTAAACAAAAGATGGAATCAATTGGTGCCGTGATGTCTTTATCAATGGGAATAGGAAGAGGATCTAAAGTTTTACGTGAATTAGATGAACTTGCTTTTAGTGCTATTTCTTTATCGTATTCTCGTGGTGGAGATCAAGTGGCAGTAAAAACATTAGATGAAGAAATTCGATATTTTGGTGGAAATAGTGAAAATAGTGAAAAAGCGAACCGTGTTAGAGCACGTGTTATTTCACAAACACTAGCAAGTTTAGTAAAACAAAGTCAAAATGTCTTTATTATGGGACATAAGCAATCTGATTTAGATTCTTTTGGAGCGAGTTTAGCGGTTGCTAAGTTTGTTAAAGCATTTGAAAAGTATGCTTATGTGATTGTTGATGAAAATTCTTTAGAAGAAAAAACAGGAAATATTGCACGTCGTTTAATGGCAGAAGATTTATATAAAGGAAAAATTATTTCTCCTGCAAAAGCTATTGATTTAATTGATGAAGATGCATTACTTATTTGTGTTGATAATCATAAGCCAGCATTGGCTATTAGTGAAGAACTTTTGGATAAGGCTGAAAAGATAGTCGTGATTGATCATCATCGTCGAGGGGAAGACTTTGTTGATTCACCAATTTTAACTTATTTGGAACCAGCTGCTTCTTCAACTGTAGAATTAGTGGTTGAATTATTTGAGTATCAAAGAGTTGAAATTGAAGTTTTACCAACAGAAGCAACTGTTATGTATGCAGGAATGTTGGTGGATACAAACTATTTTAGAAATCATGTTGGATCACGTACTTTTCAAATTGCTTCAAAGCTTAAAGAAAAACAAGCGAATGTTTCTAGAGCTTATGAGTTCTTGCAAGATGATTACAAAACGACACAAGAAAAAATGTCTATTTCAGCTAATGCATATCGTTTTGGAAATGATATACTAATAGCATATGGAAATGAAGAAGAAATTTATACAAGACCTCTACTAGCGAAAGTTGGTAATGAGTTATTAAATATTGCTGAAATTAAAGCGGTATTTGTTGCAGGACGCGTAGATAAGGATAAGATTGCTATTTCTGCTCGTTCTAAGACAGAGGTTAATGTACAGTTGATTATGGAAAAACTTGGAGGTGGTGGTCATTTTTCAATGGCTGCTTGTCAGGTTGAAGAAAAAACTGTTAAGGAAACGATCGATAAGTTAGAAGAAGCTATTGATCAATATTTGGATGAAAGAGGGTAAAAAAGATGAAAGTAGTTTTATTAGAAGATGTTAGAAAAGTAGGTAAAAAAGGTGATGTTGTCAATGTATCTGATGGATATGGACAAAACTTCTTAATTAAAAATAAATTAGCTGTTAAGGAAACAGCAGGTGCTAAAAAGATTTTAGAACAACAAAAAGAAGAAGCAAGATTACAAGATATTGAAAATAAGAAAAATGCGGAAGCACTAAAAGAAAAAATTGAAGGTATTACATTAGAATTTGTTTTAAAATCTGGTAAAGATGGTAAAACGTTTGGAAGTGTTTCAACAAAACATATCGTTGAACAATTAAGAGAAAAATATGATATTAGAGTCGATAAAAGAAAATTTATCAATGCACATCCAATTGGAGCATTAGGATATTCAAACTTAAAAGTTGAACTATATAAAGGAGTTATCGCTACTATTAGAGTTCACTTATCTGAAAAATAGGAGGGAGATTTATGCCAAGAGTTTTCCCACATGATTTAGAGGCAGAACGTTCTTTACTGGGATCTATGCTTATATCAAAAGAAGCTTGCCAAGATATTTTGAATAAGTGTGAAGATAGAGATTTTTATGAAGAATCACATAAAGTATTATTCAATGCAATGAGTGAACTTTCGAGACAAAATATACCTGTTGATGTTACAACGATTACTTCTTATCTATTAGATCATAGCCAATTAGATAAAGTAGGTGGAGTAGAATACTTAAGACAATTAAGTGATTCAGTTCCAACTTTAGCTCATAGTGAATATTATTTAAAGATTATTCATAATAAATCGATTTTAAGAAAAATCATCAATGAAACAACAAAAATAGCTGAAAATGCTTTTGGAGATATTGAAGATATTGATGGTTTTATTGATGAAAGTGAAAAAACAATGTTGGCCATTACGAGAGATCGTAATGCTGGAGAGTTTGTTGACGTAAAAAAAGTTATTAGAGAAGTAACGGATCGTTTAAATAAATTACAAAGTATTGATGGTAATATTTCAGGTATTCGTACAAATTTTAGAGATTTGGATAAAATAACATCAGGACTTCAAAAAGGAGACTTGATTATTTTAGCGGCACGTCCAGCAATGGGGAAAACAGCTTTTGCCTTAAATATTGCTCATAATGTTGCTTTTAAATCAGAAGATCCAGTAGCTATTTTTTCATTAGAAATGCCTGCGAGTCAATTAGTACAAAGAATTATTTGTTCCATGGGTGGAATTGAAGGTTCTACCATGAGAACAGGTGAAATCTTGAAAACAAATGCAAATAAATACTATGCGGCAGCTGAAAGAGTCAGTAAATGTAATTTATACATAGATGATACGCCAGGAGTTAAAATCAATGAAATTGTCGCTAAATGTCGAAAATTAAAGCAAGAACATGGTTTAAAATTAATTGTTATCGATTATCTTCAATTAATTACTGGAAGTTCCAATAATCGAGAATCAAGACAACAAGAAGTCTCAGATATTTCAAGACAATTAAAAATGTTGGCCAGAGAATTAGATGTTCCTGTTATTGCTTTATCACAGTTATCACGTTCAGTTGAACAAAGACCAAATAAACGTCCAATGATGTCTGACTTGCGTGAATCAGGAGCCATCGAACAAGATGCCGATATCGTTACCTTTATTTATCGAGAAGGATATTATAAAGCAAGTGAAGGAAAAGAAGAGGAAGATAATGGTTTAACAGAAATTATTATCGCTAAACACAGAAATGGAGCAACAGGTGAAGTTAACCTTGCTTTTGAAAAGAATTTTAGTAGATTTACAGATTTAGCACCTATTGGTCCTGATGGAAGTAGTGCGGGTGTAAGAGATGTAAGAGGTTAGGAGAAGAAAGAATGTATCACCAATATCGAGAAGGATATATAGAAGTTATATGTGGATGTATGTTTGCAGGAAAAACAGAAGAATTGATTAGACGAATCAATGTTTTATCTTATGCGAAACAAAAAATATTAGTATTTAAACCTAAAATAGATGATCGCTATTCAGAAATAGAAATTGCATCACATTCAGGAAGAAAAGTCCCTTGTTTTGCAATTGATGATCCAGAAGAAATCTTAGATAAAGTGACAGATGATGTACAGGTTGTCGCTATTGATGAAGTTCAATTTTTTAATTCAAAGATCGTAGATGTTTGTGAATATCTTGCTGATAAAGGCGTTCGTGTCATGGTTGCAGGTTTAGATAAAGACTTTAGAGGTGAAGCATTTGGTGTAATGCCTGAACTTCTTACAAAAGGAGAATTTGTGACAAAGCTTACAGCTGTTTGTGCAAAATGTGGCTCACCGGCTACACGTACACAAAGACTTGTAGATGGTAAGCCAGCATCTTTTGATGATCCTGTTGTTTTAGTAGGAGCAGTTGATCATTATGAACCAAGATGCAGACATTGTCATGAAGTTGTCAACAAACCTATAAAAATTAAAAGAAGAACTAAAAGTTCACAATAAATTAACATAGATCCATTATTATAAGGGTGTAAAAGAAAACCTCCCCTTAATATAAACAAAGAAAAGGCACATGTTGAGATAACATGTGTTCTTTTTTATATCATCTAATAAATGATTATCAATGTAATAAAAAATAATTGATTTATACACTTAAATAGTGTACTATTCTAATAACTACTAGAGGGAAAGTGGTAATTTGAAAATAATATCTTTACAACTAGAGATATTCATCATCATTATTATAGGATACATATTTGCTAGAAAGGGAATTATTACTAAAGAAGTTAGAAAAAAATTAACAGATATCGTTATTGATCTTATATTGCCTTGTGCTATTATTAAATCATTTATGATGAAATTAACACCAGAGATTATAAGAGATACGGTAATTATTTTTATTGTTTCTTTTGTTATTCAACTTTCTTATAGTGTATTTAATCGTATTTTTTATAATCGCTTTGATGATTCAAAAGTAATTATTTTAAAATATGCGACTATTGTTTCTAATGCAGGATTTATGGGATTATCAATTGTAGAAAGTATTTATGGGCAAACTGGTTTATTATATGCTTCAATTGCTTTAATACCGCAAAGAATCTTTATGTGGAGTGCGGGTTTATCATTATTTACACAAACAGATTCTAAAAATATGATCAAAAAAGTTGCATTTCATCCATGTATTATTGCTGTTTATATTGGTTTACCTTATTTAGGATTTAATTTAGATTCTACAATTATTGCAGTGATTATTATTTCTTTATATTATGGAACTTATATTAGTGAAGTTGTTAGAAGTGGGATTGAGTCTGTTTCTCGTGGACAATATGAAGCAGCTGAGTCTCAAGGCTTTACTTTTGTTCAAACAATCATATATATTATTTTATCCCAAACGATTAAATTAGTTATTCCTCAATTGTTACAAACAATTATTACAATATTTAAAGATTCTTCTTATTTAAGTACAATTGGTGTAGTTGACCTTATGTATCAAGGTAGACGTTTAATGGCTCATTTTTTCCAAGCAGATCAAATTATGTTTATCTTTGTTTATATGGCAGGAATTTACTTTATTATTAACTTTGGTTTATCGTTAGTAGTAAGACATATGACTTCAAAGAAACGTGAAGCTAAGAAACGTATGAAATTAAGTAGAAAGTTACAAACTGTATAGCCCCCTTATAAGGACAATGGAAACATTGTTCTTTTTTTATTGATATATATCGTTTAACGATATATAATAAAAATGAAAAAAGTATCGTTAAACGATATAGGAGATGAAATAAATGCCAAAAAGAGAAATGGAAGTATTGACCCCACAAATGTATTATGTATTACTTGTTTTACATCAACCAATGCATGGCTATGAAATTATGAATGAAATTACTCGGATTACTAATGGTGAAATCACTGTAGGAGCAGGTTCTTTATATACTTTATTACCAAAGTTTGAAAAAGAATGTTATATCAAATTAGCGAAAGTAGAAAATAATAAAAAAATCTATCAAATTACAAATCTAGGAAAAAAGAAATTACAAAAAGAAAAAGAAAGGATGCTTAAACAAATTTCATTATTAGATCAAATAGGAGGATAAAGATATGAAATACAAAGATGTCTTAAGAAATAGTTTGTATTTAGATGAAGAGTTACAAGATTATTTTAATGAAATGTCTAAAAAAGGATGGCGTTTAGATTTTGTTGGTTATTATTATCGATTTATAAAAGATGAACATGTTTATAAGTATCAAATAGATTACACCCCTATATCTAGTGAATATCAAGATATTTTAAAGGAAATGGGGTATCACGAAGTAAGAAATTCATTTGATGATTTTAGAGTTTTAGAAAATGAAAATGTTGATGCACCTGATTTAAATACAGAATTTGTTTTTGATAAAAATAATAAAATGAAACAATTTAAAAAGATTCACTATTTTATTTATCCAATTTTAGCTTATTTCTTATTTTGGTTAGGTAAGATTTTTATAAAAGATATTGTAGAGATAGGTAAACCTGTTCTTTATTATGAAGGATTTGGTTCATTGTTGATGGGTATTGTTTTTATTGTTTTATCATTTGTACTCTTATTTGTGACAATTTTAAATTTTTCTATTTTATATGCATTAAAAAATGATAAAGATTTAAAAAGTTTAAAAAAACTAAACAGTATTAAAGATCGTTTAAGTATTCTATTTTATATTTTGTTATTAATAAGTGGTGTTTTTTACTTATTAAAATCATTTATAACATTAGATTTAAAAGTCATTGTTTATCTTTTACTTACATGTATTATAGGAGTAGTTTTATCACGTATTATTAAAAATAATAAATATAACAGTGCCATTGCTGCTTTTGTTGCTATTGCTATTTGTGGACTTATTTTTCCTCAGGTACAAATGGATGATTCATTATTTGAAAGTAGCACTGTTAAAACAAAAATTACAAATTATGAAAAAGATATAAAAGATACAACATGTACCTATCCACAATTAGATGTCTTGGTTAAAAAAGATAAGTATAAAGATGAAATCTTTAAATACATCATTATCAAAACAGAACATGATACAAGAGATAATCAAAATTTTGAAAAAGCAGTAAATACAAAATCTAATGTCTCATGGGACAGTAATAAAACACAATATGTTCATTATGAAAAAGCTATTCAATCTTTTAATAAAAAAGGAAATACATATGACAATGGAACATATGTAATCAAGGTATTAAAAAATAGAATTATAACGAAATATAAAGAATAATGATATAATCAAGATATTGCATAAGATATGATAATTTATTAGAATATAAATATAGGCTAAAATCGTATTAATTATAAGTATTAAGCAGTAATAATAAAAGAGGAGATAATATTATGCAATTAAAAAAATTAATTCCAGCATTTCTTGCGTTGATCGTGCTATGTGGATGTTCTAGCGGTTCTAATGATTCTACTAAAAAAGATAATAAAAGTAATAAAACCGAAACTTCAGAAACAGTTGTTACTAAAGATTTAACCACTGTTAAAGGAACTATGGATGTACCAGAAGATTTAAAAGACAAATTCTTAACTGAATCTACTGTTGAATATACTGTTGACAAAAATGGATTAATTCATACATTAACTTTTCATAAAGTAACTAGTGAAGGACCAATTGATGTTGAAAATAGTAAAAATGGAACCTTAGCATATTTATCTGATGATAAAATAGATTCATGGAAAAAAGAAACTGAAGATGACTCTAAAATAAATGATAATGGATTTGAAGTTTCTTTAACATTAGGAGAAAAATTAGATAGTGAAGTTTCTTTAAATATGAATATTGATGAAGTAGGATATAAAGCAACTTATGACTTTTCTTTTAATTCATCAAAAGCTGATAAAACTGCTATTCAAGATGTACAAGATAGTTTAGATGTAAAAATTAAAGATGGTAAGATTACAGAAAAATCTTTAAAGAAAATGTTAGAATTCTATTACATGACATACACAAATGAATAATAGAGAATAGCAATATATATTGAGAGTGAAAATCACTCTCTTTTGTTTAAAAAATGATATATATATTTACTATAGGGAGAACAGAAATGTGTGGCTAAATAACAAGGATGGTGTAAAAAAAATAATCTTCGCTCGCTGAGCAGCCACTTATTAACGATATTATGAAAAAGAAATTATTAACTATGATGTGCGTTATGTTTTTATTAACAACTGCAACTGGATGCTCATCAAATTCAAATAAACCAAATACAGATTCAAAAAGCAAAATCTCATCAGTCTTCTCAAAAAAAGAAGATAAATATTCAGTGGAAGCAATTGAAAAAAGAAATTTTGAAGAAGCAAAAAATATTCCTAGTGATGATAGTTTTGATATTTTAACTGAAGATACGGGAACTGAATACTGTAAACACGTCGCAAATATGTTCTATACGGAAGAAACGTGGGTATTAATGGAAGATACAACAAGAACAATGCCTTCTGCTGTAGAAATTTATTGCAATGATTATGGAGATATTCCTTCACAACGAGGAAAAAACGCAGAAAACTGGAAATTGTTTCCAGATAATCCTTCATCATATACTGAAGTTGGATTCATTCACTTTAAAGAAACACTTTCTTATTCTGAATTAAAAAAAGAAAAAGCAAACTTAGAAAAAAACGTAAAAAAATATTTTGGGAAAAATACTTTAGTAGATCATTCTCAAGAAAAAAACTGGACACCTCATCAATATGATAATGATATATTTAGTATCAAAGTTGCTGAAGCTAAATCATCTTCAGATTACAAAGTAAACGATGGAGATTATCAATTAGATTTTGCGTTCAATTTAAAAGCATTAAAAGAGCAAGTAGGTAATTTGAACACTGAAAATATTAAAAATGGTTTTATCTGGTTGGGATTAGATTCATTTTATGATTCAGAACATAAATGTATTGATGGTTTTAAAATGTTATATAAACAAAATATTTTAGATATTATTCCTCAATTAGAAGGTGAGGAAGAACAAACTTATGAAATGGTACCAATGGATTCTTTTCCAATTATCTCTGTTAAAAAAACAAATGATTATGGAGATAAAATAGAATTTTGGGGTGGATTTTGTCATTCTCCATTGTAAAAGTGATAATTGTTTTTTTGTCTGTTATTAAGTAAAAAATTGAAAAATATATAAAAAATACGATTAAACTTTGAAAATCTTAAAATGTCATGATACGTTAATAATGGAAAATTTAATAAATGAATTTTCTTGCTACTAGTAGAATTAAATCATTGATTAATCAAAACACTTAAATAAAAAAAGGAGATATTTACATGGGGATTTATTCGATTTTTTTAGATAAAGATATGTATTTTGATAAGGGATGTAGTATAAATGGACGAAGTTTTAATCATTTAGCAGAATTTGTAAAAGTATATTTATCAAGTAATGACAAAATAAATAGGATTTACATAGCTGGAGCATGTTATTGCAGAAATTCTACAAGTGCAGATGAACTTGTGGAAGCTTGTTTTGGAAATAAAAGAAAATACAAAATTGCAACAATTAGTAGGTACAGAGGGTTTAATTATAAATTTGTGGATGATGCAATAAAAAAATTTCAAATATTTTTAAATACTTTAGTTAAGAGGAAATACGATCATAGAAAGATGATGTATTTCTTAATAGATGATGAAGTAGTAGCTATTTTAATTGGTTCAAGTAATTTTTCACGTAATACATATATGTATGATATAGCATCAGAAGCAGATATCCTATTGGTAAAAGAAGGAATGGGAAATGAAAAATTTATAAGTGGTTTGATAGAAAGTAATCAAAAAGAATTATTAATATCTAAAACCTTAAAAAATAATAATGATAAATATTTACAAAAAATATTTGAAGAAAATTTAAGTCAGTTAACAGAAATAAAGTAATATGTGCAATGAAATGATTGTTAAAAAATTCATACTTATACTAAGTATAGTTATTATTGTTTATGGATTGGTTGTGCCAAAAAATGAATATGTAAATATATCTATTCAAAATGATATTTTTATAGATGTTCCAAATAGAGATAACATGGAAAACTATGCTAAATTAAAAGATAAATATCCAGCTTTTTCAAAGATGAATCTAGTAGATTTTGTAAATATGAAAAAATATAAAAAAATAAAAAATGGGATATATTTTTTAGGAAGTTCACGATGTATTAGTTGTCAAAATACTGCACCTATATTGAATTATGTATTAAAGAAAAATGGAATGTACGCATATTATATAGATATTATCGATAGTAATAATTATAACAATTTAGATTATCAAGAATTACGTAGTGAATTAAAAGATTATTTGAAAAATTATTTAGAAGATAAAAATGTTTTAACATACCCAGCAATATTTGTTGTAAAAAATCATAAGATTGTAAGCTACAAAGAAATTTCATTAAATAATTTATCAATCAAAAAAATAAATAATGAAACAATTAGCAAGTTTAATGATATTATAAATAAAGCTAAAAAATAGATTAGAAATGAATCAAATATTATAAGACGCATACCATACTTCGGTATGTGTTCTTTTTTTAATTCTATCTTGATAACAATTTATCATAGGATTATAATATTCGCGGTGAGAAATATGAAAGATTATGACGAAGTAGAACAGAATGTTGAACAATTAGAAAATGAATTAGAAGAGGTAGAGGAAGAGCTTGAACAAGAAGAAGAAGGCTTTCTAGAGTGTGAACGTTGGCGTTGTTTTTTATTATTGATTACTGTAGGTGGATTCTTTGGTGCTTATACTTTTTCAGTTAAAGGTGGCGTTTTCTGTAATGCCCAAACGGCTAATATTGTTTTATTTGGAATGGCTTTAGGAAATATGGATTGGTCGAGAGCGGCTTATTTATTGATTCCTATTAGTTCTTATTTTATTGGAACCATGGTTTCTGAATATTTAGCTTTAAAAATAAAGAAATATAGAAAATTAAGATGGGATACTATTTTAATTGGTATTGAAATTATTACGGTTATTATTCTTGGATTGTTACCAAGTAGTGTTCCAGATCAAGTCTTTCAAGTAACGATTAACTTTATCTGTGCTATGCAGTTTAATACTTTTAGACAAGCAGAAAAGGTTGGGATGGCAACAACTTTTGTCACAAATCATATCAGACAAACAGGAAGTTTCTTTGTTCGTTGGTTAAGAAAAAGACATGAAAAGAAATATTTAAATCGTTCTTTAAGACATTTATGTATGATTTTATGTTTTATAGCTGGAGCAATTTTTTCAACTGTTTTATGTGCTTATTTTAAAGATCGTGCAATTTGGGGTGCCCTTATTTTCTTAGTTATTTTACAAGGGGACTTATTATATGCTGATTTAGTTAAAGAAAAAGAATTATTAGATCAAGTTCCAAATGGGCATTAACGCCCATTTTTTCTTGTTTAAATCGTATATTTCATGTATTATTATTGTGCTATGAGTATAAAAAATTAATGGAGGTAAAAGCTATGAATGAAAGTATGTTAGATAGATTAGTATCTATGGAAAATAGATATGAAGAATTAGGTCATATGTTGATGGATCCAGATATTGGTACTGATATTAAAAAAATGACAGATGTTACAAAAGAACAAGCTTCTTTACAAGCTGCTTATGATTTGTTTCAAGAATATAAAGAAGTAAAAGATGGTATTGATGGTGCTAAAGAATTAATGAAGGAAAATGATCCTGAAATTAAAGAAATGGCAAAAATGGAATTAGATGAATTAGAAGAAAGAATGCCAGATATTATTAAAAAATTAGAATTAGAATTAATTCCTAAAGATCCAAATGATAATAAAAACGTTATCATGGAAATCCGTGGAGCTGCTGGTGGAGATGAAGGAAATATCTTTGCAGGTGATTTATATAGAATGTATGTAAAATACGCTGAAAGCCAAGGATGGAAAGTAGAAGTTATGGAAGCTGAAGAATCTGAAGCTGGTGGTTTCTCACTTATTTCATTCAATGTGATTGGTGATGGTGTTTATGGTAAATTAAAATATGAATCTGGATCACACCGTGTTCAACGTGTTCCTAAGACTGAAACACAAGGACGTGTGCATACTTCAACTGCAACAGTATTAGTTATGCCAGAAATGGAAGAAGTTGATGTACAAATTAATAAAAGTGATTTAAGAATTGATACTTATCGTGCAAGTGGTGCCGGAGGACAACATATCAATAAAACAGATTCAGCTGTTCGTATTACTCACTTACCAACAGGAATTGTGGCAACAAGCCAAGATGGACGTTCTCAACATGATAACCGTGATAAAGCAATGAAAGCTTTAGTAGCACGTGTTTATGATTACTTCCAATCTCAACAAACAGAAGCAATTGATAGTGAAAGAAAATCGAAAGTTGGTACAGGAGACCGTGCTGAAAAGATCAGAACTTATAACTATCCTCAAAACCGTGTAACAGATCATCGTATTGGACTTACAATTCAACAATTAGATCGTATTATTGAAGGTAAATTAGATGATATTATTACAGCATTAATCAATGAAGATCAACGTCTTAAATTAGAAGGACAAAAATAATGAAAACAGTTAGAGAATTAATTAAAGAAGCCGAAAGTAAATTGGATGATGAACATAAAGATGTCAATGTCGCAAAAGTCTTATTTTATCATCTTGCTAAAAAAGAACCTCATGAACTTTATTTAATGATGAATGAAGAAGTAGAACCTGAATTAGAAAAAGCTTTTCTTGCAGGAATGGAAGAATATTATCAAGGAAAACCTATTCAATATATTAAAGGTTGTGAAAGTTTCTTTGGTAGAGATTTTAAAGTGAATGAAGATGTATTGATTCCTCGTTATGAAACAGAAGAATTGGTAGAAAATATCTTATATCGTATTGATGATTACTTTAATGATTATAAAGAAATTCATTTATGTGATGTAGGGACAGGAAGTGGTGCTATTGCGATTACTCTTGCTTTAGAAGAACCACGTTTAAAAGTCATTGCGACAGATATTTCTAAAGAAGCTTTAGTTGTTGCTCAAGATAATGCGAAAACATTAGGGGCGAATGTTGAATTTAGAAATGGAGATATGTTACAACCTTTATTAGATACACATGAAAAAGTAGATATCTTTGTTTCTAATCCACCTTATATTCCTAATGATCAAGATATTGAAGCAATGGTTAAAGACAATGAACCTCATGTAGCATTATTTGGAGGAAATGATGGTCTTTATTTCTATCGTAAGATTTTTAAAGAAGTAAAACCTTTATTAAATGATCGAGCTTTATTAGCTTTTGAAATGGGATTTGATCAAAGAGAATTGATGGAAACAGCAATCAAAGAATTCTTTGGAGATTACCCTTTTGAAATTATTAAAGATATTAATGGAAAAGATAGAATGTTATTTATCTATTATAATTTAAAATAATATGAATATAGAAACAGAAAGACTCATAATCAAGCCACTTACATTAGATGATGCCAGACGTTTTAGTGAATATCGTGATAAAGAAGAAGTTGCAATGTATCAATCATGGGATGAATATCCTTTAAATAAGGCTATTAACCGTATTGAATATTGTCAAAAACATCCATTTCATGGACAAATTGGTAACTACCAATTTGGTCTTTATTTAAAAGAAAACAATCGGCTTATTGGAGATATTTTTATTGAAATAGATGGGCATACAACTTTTACTTTAGGATATACTTTAGATAGTGTTTACTGGTCTAAAGGATATGCAAGTGAAGCATTAAAGAGTGTATTTAAGGCAATGCATGAAACATATTCTTTTAAAATATGTTTATGTCATGTATATGAAGATAATATAAAATCAATTAAACTATTAGAAAGAAATGGATTTGATAAAATCCATAAATCTTGGTTTTACCAAGATGTACTTTATCGTAAAATGTTAAATAAATAGAGAAAATAGAATTATTCATATTTTTTCTTAAAATGAGTGTGGTCTTGCTAAGTAGACAAATCAAAATAAAAGGCATCAATTTAAAGATGTCTTTTTTTTAGTGACAAAATATTTAAAATAAACTCTATATAATGATTACGAGGTGGAAATAAAATGGATTTAGTTATCGTCAATAAACAAAAACACGTGCACTATATTTTACCAATCATTATATTTTTTAGTACCATTATTTTAAGCTATGCTAAAATACAAGAAACAGCCTTACCTTTTTTATTACCTTTATTTATTGTATCGTTTTATAGTGGATATCTGTATCTTATATGCTTTTTAACAGCGATTATAGGAATATCGATTATTAATCAAGATACATTTACAATTGTTGTCATCATTACTTTATTACTGACAATTTATCTTCTTAACTTTACACATCTATTAAGAACAAAGTATATTTCTTTTATTATGACAGCAATTTTGATTCCATTTTTTTATGCGAATCATTACAACATCTTACAAACAACAGTTCTAGTCATGTTAACGTTATTTAATTGTTATCTTGATCAAGAAATTATTCCTTTAATTATTCATCAAAATAAAAATGTTTTAAATATAAAAAGATTACAAGCTTTAATTGTTGTTGTCTGTACATTATTTATTAGCTTTATTCCTTTTAATACAACATATACAATGATTTTTTTAAGATATTTCTTATTGATTTCTATTTACTATTTATCAATTGAAAAAGTCATGCCTATTATTTTATATCTTTCTATTCTTTTAATGCTCATTGCTCCTTCATTAAAAGATGATGTCTTATCCTTAATATTACCAATGAGTTTCTTTTTTATGATACAACCTAAAAACAAATATCTATTCATGTCTATTTTCTTATTATCACATATTACACTACCATTTTTTATTAATTACAATTACTTCTATTATGCCTTTGTGATTCTTGTTCCAGTTTTTTTATTTATGATTTCTCCACAATTTAAAAATAAAAAAATAAAGATCAATCCAGAATTTATAGAAATAAGTTATCAAGAACAACTTAAAAGTAAAGCAGATGCTTTTGCATCTTTATTTCATCAACTCACAGAAGTTTTTAAAGAAGAAAATCAAGAAACCCATTTATCTGAATATGTGGGATATGTTTATGAGGATGTGTGTCATCATTGTTCTTCTAAAAAATATTGTTTTTATAGTCAAGAAGGAATGAGTCGTTTAGGTAAGTTGATTTCTAAGGGGATTCAAAAAGATTTAGAGGTAGACGATTATAATTATATTTATCAACATTGTTTAAAGCCGGATGATTATTTAAAGAGTTTAAAGAATCATCAAAGAGGTTATTTTAAGATGTTAAAAGTTAATCATGCACATGATCATTTAAAAAAAGATTTATTTCAAGAGTTTTCAATCATGGGGCATGTTTTTCAAAACTTTTCTAAAAAGATAGATGAACAAGATAATGAAAAGAAAATCTTAGAACATTTAAAAGCGTATCATTTTGAAGTGTATTATTTAAAGAAAATAAAAAAAGATTATGAAAATTATATGTTAGAAATAGGAATAGAAGATATAGATGAAAAAACTGTAACAGAAGAACTTATTCCTATTTTAGAAAATTATTTAAATGAATCATTAGATCTTGTCTCTATTAAAAAACAACATCTTCAAATAGGTTATACTTCAATTTTATTAAAACATGAACTTAAATATACATTACAACTTGCGAAAAAACAATATGCTTTAGATCAACAATGTGGAGATAGTATTCTTACTTTTGGTTTAGATGAACATCATTATGTAGCTTTATCTGATGGTATGGGACAAGGTTATATTGCTTATAAGGAAAGTAAATTGACATTAGATGTCTTAAGTCAATTGCTTAAAAATGGCATTCAATTAAGAGATACATTGAATACTTTAAATACGTTATTAAAGATAAAGAATCAAGGAGATATGTATACAACATTAGATTTATTTGATTTTAATTTAATGAATTCAAGATTAAAAGTAATTAAATATGGAGCTTATGAAAGTTATTTAATAAGAAATCATCAAATAGATGTTTTACATTCACATTCTTTACCAGTAGGTATGGCTTCTACAATGAAGATGGTTTCTTATGATATGAAAATCAAAGAAAATGATATATTGATTCTTACAAGTGATGGAGTAGGAGAACATTTCTTTGATTTATTAAAAAAATATCAAGAAGAAATTGAAAAGATGTCAGTTTATGAAATTGTTTCCTTTCTTTTTCAAAAATCTTTTCAAAAGAAAGATCTAGATGATATGAGTATTATTGTTATTAAAGTGGTCAATAGAAATTAGAGATATGCTATAATACAAGCGGTGAGATTATGTTAGATGAAAGTTTATTAGATAAAAATAGAAAATATCTTGTAGGAGTATCAGGTGGCGTCGATTCGATGGCTTTATTAGATATGTTGGTTAAAAAAGCATACAATGTCTTTGTTGTACATTATAATTATCATTTTAGAGAAGATAGTGATCTTGATGAAAATCTCGTACGTAGTTATTGTCAAAATCATCATCTTCCTTTTTATGTAAGACAAGGAGATAAAAAAGAATATCAAAAAGGTAATTTTGAAATGTTAGCAAGAGAAAAAAGATATGCTTTTTATAAAGAAATAGGTGATTTAAATGGAATTGATACGATTATTTTAGGGCATCATTTAAATGATCATTTAGAAACGATCGTGATGCAATTACAAAGACATAATACAAAGGGATATTTGGGTATAAAAGAACAATCTTATGTTAAAAATATGCATGTTGTAAGACCCTTATTAAAGTTAAAAAAACAACAACTTATAGATTATTGTACTAAAAATCATCTTGAATATCATGAAGACTATACAAACTATGATACACGTTATACACGTAATCATGTAAGACATATCGATTTAAAAAAATATAGTGAACAAGAATTATTAGAAAAGGCAAGTAAACATAATAAACAATACAAAAAACAACAAGCTAATCTCCAACAAATTTATCAAGAATATGATCAAAATCATTTCTTGTATTTAGATAAGTTACCAACAGAATCATTAGATCAAATCATTTATTATATGTTAAAAAAAGATATCTATCCACCACTTATAACAGAAAACTTAGTACAAGAAATTATTAAACAAATTCATTCACAAAAACCAAATATTGAAATATCATTACCTGTTAATTTTGTGTTCATAAAAAAGTATAATAATGTAGCCGTTAGAAAAAAAGAAATTGACGATACTTATTATGTAAAGTATGAATCTTTTTATAAAGATCAACAATTACATTATTTTTTAACAGATCAAGGACATCTTCACGATGGTGTTTTTCTTTCAAAAGAAGACTTTCCAATAGTTATCAGATGTTTTAAAAATGGTGATACAATCAAAACATCTGGAGGAACAAAAAAGGTCTCTAGGCTATTTATAGATCGTAAAATTCCTAGAGATGAGCGTAAAATATGGCCAATCGTTGAAAATTGCCATGGTGAGATCATTTTGATCCCACATATCGCCAAAAATATCAAGTATTTATATACAAAACCAAATGTTTTTGTGATAAAATATGACACATGTAAGTGAGGTGTAAGGTATGCACAAGGATATAAAAGAAATATTATATACAGAAGAAGAAATTAAGGCTAAATGTGATGAATTAGCAAAACAAATTGATCAAGATTATGCTGGTCAAGAAATTTTATTAGTTGGTTTATTAAAAGGTTCAGTTCCATTTATGGCAGAACTTGCTAAACATTTAAAAAGTGATGTTAAGTTCGACTTTATGTCAGTAAGTAGTTATAGTGGTGTTGAATCTAAAACATTAGTTGTTAGACAAGATATTAAAGAAGATATTCGTGGTAAGAATGTTTTAATCGTAGAAGATATTTTAGATACTGGAAAGACTTTATATAACGTTAAAGAAATGTTAGAAAAAAGACATGCTAAGAGTGTTAAAATCGTGACTTTATTAGATAAAGAAGAAGGTCGTGTTTTTGATATGAAAGCTGATTATTCAGGATTTAAAATTCCTAATGCCTTTGTTGTAGGATATGGTCTAGATTTTAATGAACGTTATCGTCAATTACCTTATATAGGTATTTTAAAAGAAGATTGTTATAAAAAATAGTTAGGAGATTTTATGGGAAATAAAAAAGGATTGTTGAAATCTATCCTACCATGGCTTATTGTACTGATGGTTATTTCTGTGGCAATTCCTTTCTTTAATCAAAGTGAATCGTCAGAAATTAGATATGATAAGTTTATAGAGATAGTTCAAAAAGAAAAAGTAAAAGATGTAGAAATCGTTCCTAAATCATTAGTCATTGATGTGAGTGGAACATATTCTAAAAAAGCAAGCAATGGTAAAAAAGAAGATACTAAATTCTCTGTTGTTATTCCAAGAACAGAAACAGAATTAGATTCTTTAATTAGCTTGTTAGATGAAAATGGTACAAAAATCAATGTTGTCAATGATGCTGAAAGAAATCAATTATTGAACTTCATTGTAAGCTTATTACCATACTTGATCTTATTTGGAGGAATGTTCTTCTTCTTGAAGATGATGTCAAATACTGCTGGTGGTAATAATAAAGCCTTTGAATTTGGTAATTCAAGAGCTAAACTAGAAAAAAATTCTAAAACACATTTTAGTGATGTTGCTGGAATGGATGAAGAAAAAGAAGAAGTTAGAGAATTAGTTGACTTCTTAAAAACACCAAAAAAATTTGCTGATATGGGTGCTAAGATCCCACGTGGTGTTTTACTTGTAGGTCCACCAGGGACAGGGAAAACATTACTTGCTAGAGCGGTAGCAGGTGAAGCAAACGTTCCATTCTACTCAATTTCAGGTTCTGAATTCGTAGAAATGTTCGTTGGTGTTGGGGCTGGACGTGTAAGAGACATGTTCAAAAAAGCAAAACAAACAGCACCATGTATTATCTTCATTGACGAAATTGATGCAGTTGGTCGTCAAAGAGGTACTGGTATGGGTGGAGGACACGATGAACGTGAACAAACACTTAACCAATTATTAGTTGAAATGGATGGTTTCTCTGGAAATGAAGGAATTATCGTTTTAGCAGCTACAAACCGTGCAGATGTCTTAGATCCAGCTTTACTTAGACCAGGTCGTTTCGATAGACAAATCCAAGTAGCTAATCCAGATAAACGTGCACGTAGTCAAATCTTAAAAGTTCATGCAAGAAATAAACGTTTTACACCAGATGTTAATTTTGATAACATCGCTCAACGTACACCAGGGTTCTCTGGGGCTGAACTTTCAAACGTTTTAAATGAAGCTGCCTTACTTGCTGTAAGACAAAATCATGATTTAATTACAATGGCTGATATTGATGAAGCGGTGGACCGTGTTATGGGTGGACCTGCTAAGAAATCACGTAAATATACGGAAAGAGAAAGACGCTTAGTTGCTTACCATGAAGCAGGACATGCTTTAATAGGTTTAACTTTAGAAGATGCCAATAAAGTACAAAAAGTTACAATTGTTCCTCGTGGACAAGCAGGTGGTTATAACTTAATGACACCTAAAGAAGAAACATATTTCCAAACTAAGAGTCAATTAAAAGCAACTATTTCAGGATATATGGGTGGACGTGTGGCTGAAGAAGTCTTCTTTGGAGATGTAAGTTCAGGAGCACACAACGATATTGAACAAGCAACTCGAATTGCGAGAATGATGGTTACTGAATTAGGTATGTCTGAACTTGGACCTATTCAATATGATTCTGAAAATGGACAAGTTTTCTTAGGTAGAGATTATACACAAAGAAGTAATACACATTCAGGACAAATTGCTTATGAAATTGATGTTCAAGTACGTAAAATTATTGATGCTTGTTATCAAGAAGCAACAAATATTATTGAACAAAATAAAGAAAAACTTATTTGTATTGCAGAAGCATTACTTGAACAAGAAACATTATCTGGTGAAGATATTGAATCTTTATACAATACAGGTAAAATGTTAGAACATCATGATGGAACTTTAACTGAAGAACCTGTTCAAGAAGTTAAAGAAGAAAAACCATCAATTGATGATCAAGATGATTTATTAGATGAAATGAAATAAAGCGAATTTCGCTTTTTTTCATTTAGAAAGGGGATAAATATGAGTACACGAACAAAGAGAATTGTAATCATCTTAATCGCTTTAAGCATGATTATTCCGATATTTTCTTCCGTGTTCTTTTTATAGAAAAGAAAAATGAAAGATTATTTAGTAAGAGGATTAGTCAATAGTAAAAATTGTCGTGTGTTTGCCTGCCAAACAACGAATTTATTAGAAAAAGCAAGACAAGAACATGATTTATGGCCAACAGCATCTGCTGCTCTTGGAAGAATGATGTCAGCTACTCTTATGATGGCTGCAATGAATAAAAATAATGAAAAAATGACTGTCACAATTAATGGTGGAGGACCAATTGGTACGATGATGGCTGTTACGCGTGGTGATGGACATATTAAAGGTTTTGTAGGTGATCCACATGTTCATTATACTTATAATGATACTGGACATTTAGCAGTAGGTGTGGCTGTTGGAACACAAGGAACGTTACAAGTGATTAGAGATATGGGGTTAAAAGAACCCTTCTGTGGAACAGTACCACTTCAAACAGGTGAAATTGGTGATGATTTTTCTTATTATTTCATGGCAAGTGAACAAACTCCATCAGTTGTTTCTGTAGGTGTTTTAGTTGATGAAACAAATGAAATCTTATCTTCAGGTGGTTTTATTATTCAATTATTACCAGAAGCTACTGAAGAAGATATTTCTTATATTGAAGAAAAAATAAAAGATTTCCCTGCTGTTTCTTCATTGATTCATGAAGGAAAAACACCAGAAGAAATCTTAAAAATGATTTTTGATGATGTTGAAATTACAGATCGACAAGATTTATTCTTTACTTGTGATTGTTCAAGAGAAAAGATGATCAATGCTTTATCAACTATTGGAAAACAAGAACTTCAAAGTATGATTGATGAAGATCATGGTTGTGAAATTACATGTCAATTCTGTAATACAAAATATCAATTTAGTGAAGAAGAATTGCAAAATTTAATAAATCGTTTATAATCACATTGAAAAATGTGATTTTTTAAAGGAGAAAAAATGGAAAACAAGAAGAAATTAATAGCTTTAGTAATAGGAATTATACTTATTATCTTAGTAGGTGGACTTGTTTTCTATCTAACAAGTCATTTAACGAAAACAACGATTTGTAAAGGAAAACTAGATATGATTACAACGGAAGAAGTGGAAGTCATTTCTAGTGATGAAAAAGTTAAAGAAACAAAAACACAAGTTACATATGATTACAGTGATTATGTTTCAGATATGTATCCTATTTCTTACTACAAAGATTATATAAAAAATAGTAATAAGTTTTATAAAGATATAAATGGTGTTAAAGCTTCTTTAAAAGTTAAAGGAAATAAAGTGATTTATACAGTTGATATTCAATACGATAGTGATTATATGAAGGATTTAGTAGAAGCAGGACTTGTAAGTACTAATGGAAGTTATAAGGATATAGAGTATATCTCTTTACAAGATACATTAAAAAATCAAGAAAATGCTGGTTTAACGTGTAAAGAAAAATAAAGGCTCATGCCTTTATTTTTCTAGGAAATCAACTCTTATTAAGATAACTTATATCTATTTAGGGGAGGAAAATAGAGGGAATATATAAGTTATCTGTTTATATTATGTACAATTGTTTAAATTATATACAGGAGGAATTAAATTTTGAAAATTAGAGATATAGAAATCAAAAATCCCGTAATTATGGCACCAATGGCTGGTATTACTAATATGGCTTTTCGTAAAATTGTGAAAGAATTTGGGGCAGGTCTTGTTTATTCTGAAATGGTCAGTGATAAAGCAATTTGTTATGGAAACCAAAAAACAATTGAAATGTTACAAGTAGATGAAGGAGAACATCCTGTAAGTATTCAATTATTTGGTGGTGAAGTAGAGAGTATGGTACAAGCGGCAAAATTTATTGATCAACATTCTAATTGTGACATTATTGATATAAACTGTGGATGTCCTGTTAATAAGGTTTTAAAGGCAAATGCGGGAAGTAAGCTTCTTCAAAATCCTCAATTAATTTATGATATTGTCAGTAATATTGTCAAAAACGTAAGTAAACCAGTAACTGTTAAAATTAGAAGTGGTTTTGATAAGGAACATATTAATGCGGTAGAAGTAGCTAAATTAATTGAAAAAGCAGGAGCTAGTGCCATTGCTGTTCATGGTAGAACACGTTCTCAAATGTACGAAGGTCATGCTGATTGGTCAATTATTAAAGCGGTTAAAGAAGCAGTTAGTATTCCTGTTATTGGAAATGGTGATATTAGAAGTGTAGAAGATGCTAGAAGAATGCTTGAAGAAACAGGCTGTGATGCAATTATGATTGGTCGTGCAGCACTTGGAAATCCATGGCTTATTAAACAAGTTGTAGAAAGTTTAGAACATGGAACAGATATACCTGAACCAACATATAAAGAAAAAATAGCATGGTGTTTAACACATGCTAAAAGGTTGATGACGATTGAACCTGAAAGAATTGCTATGTCACAAATGAGAGGACATGCTCCTTGGTATATCAAAGGTTTAAAAAATTCATCAGCTGTTAAAAATGAACTTTCAAAAGTAAATACGTATGAAGAATTAGAAAAAATTCTAAAAGATTATGAGCAATTCTTAGATACATTATAAAAAAGAGCTTTAAAGCTCTTTTTCATTAATAAGTAAACGAATCGTTTTATAGAGATGAGGTTTAAATTCATCTATTGGAAGTGGTTGTTTTTCAACAATTGAAGTAAAAACAGTTGAACTGACAAGTTCAATAATCATAAATAAAGTCATTTCAGGATATTCTAAAGGAATATCCTTTTCTTTTACTTCTCTTATAAATAATTCCTTAATTCCTAATTCTTCACTATCTAATAAATCAGTTAACTTTTCACTATAAAGTCCTAAAGACAAGTTCTTTTGAATAAACTTAAGAATGTTAGGACGATCAATTAATTCATTAATAATAGAATCTATAATAAAAACAATTTTATCATCTAAACGGTCAAAGTGATGTTGATTGGCTTTTTTACAAGCATTCGCAAAGAATTCATGAGAAGTCTTTGCAAGTAAAACATCTTGAAGTTCATATTTATCTTTAAAATACAAATAAAAAGTTCCTTTAGCAATTCCTGCTTCATGAACAATATCTTGAATAGATGTTTTTTTAATTCCTTTTTCAGTAAATAAATGTAAAGCGGTATTTAAAAGCTTACGTTCTTTTTCTTGTTTATTATCATTTATCTTTGATTTTATATCTTGAATTGCCATTTTAACACATCCTTTTAGAAATATTTTATGTTCTAAAATTTGAAAAGTCAAATAAAAATATAAAAAAATGACTTTTAGTCATTTATATATTGACCGATGGTCATTTTAGTGCTACTATCATAACTGACCAAAGGTCATTTAGGAGGGTGAACTATGAAAAAGCTAGGAGAAGCAATTGGTAAATTTGTTGTAAAACATAGAATACTAATTGTTATTGCATCAATTCTTCTATGTATTCCATCATTATTTGGATACATCAATACAGATATCAATTATGATATTCTTGTTTATCTACCAGAAGATATTGATACGATGAAAGGACAAGATATATTAGCTGAGGATTTTGATATGGGATCTTTTGCGATGTGTGTTGTCGAAAATATGTCATCAAAAGATATCTTAGATTTAGAAGAAAAATATAAAGATATTGAGGGAGTTGTCAAAGTTGTATCAGCCAATGATATGATTGGAACAACAATTCCTAAAGAAATGTTACCAAGTGATGTAACAAAACAATTTAAAAAAGGTCATAGTGAATTGATGTTGGTTACTTTTAAAGATAGTACAGTAGCCATTGATGCAATTACACAAATGAGAGAAATCACCAGTGATAAAGTTGTTCGTATTGGTGGAATGTCAGCTTCTACTTTAGATACAAGTATTGTTGCTGATAGTGAAATTATTACTTATGTTATTGTTGCTGTTATTTTAGTTTTAATTGTTTTAATGGCATCGTTAGATAGTTATGTTGTTCCATTTCTATTATTAGGAAACATCGGACTAGCAATTCTTTATAATATGGGATCTAATATTTTCTTAGGTCAAATTTCATATATTACAAAGGCAATTGCTGCTGTTTTACAATTAGGAGTTACAACAGACTTTTCAATTTTCTTATATCATAAATATGAACAAGCTAAATTGAAAGTGAAGACAAATGATGAAGCCATGACATTAGCCATTGGTGATACACTTGTTTCTATTGCAGGTAGCTCACTTACAACTATTGCTGGTTTTTTAGCGTTATGTACAATGCAATTAACATTAGGTTCAGATATTGGTATTGTAATGGCAAAAGGTGTCTTTATTGGGGTCCTTTCAACAGTTACAATTTTCCCAGCATTTTTATTAGTATTTGATAAACTTGTCTTTAAGACAAAACATAAACCAATTATTCCATCATTTAATGTTGTTAAAAATTTTGTTGTTAAACATTATAAAATTATTTTATTAGTTGCATTAGTTATTGCTTATCCAGCTTATTATGGAAATGCACATGTTAAAAGTTATTACAATTTAACAAAAGATTTACCACAAGATTTAAAAAGTTGTGTCGCTAATAGTGAATTAAGTGATGAATTTGATTTAGTTGCTTCACAAGTTATTTTAGTAAATAAAGATATTAAAGAAAATGATTTAAATAAAATGGTTAATGAAATAGAAAATGTTGAATCTGTTAATCTTGTTTTATCACCATCAGAGTTATCAAATCTAGCAATTCCTGATGAAATGATCCCGGATGATGTAAAAGGTATCTTTGAAAGTGATCGTTATAAAATGATATTTGTCAATTCTACTGAAGAGATTGCAACCAATAAATTAAATAAAGTAATTGATGAAATTGATCATATTATCAAAAAATATGATAAAAATGCTATAATGGCAGGGGAAGGTCCATGCATGAAGGATTTGGTTAATATAGCAGATGAAGACTTTAAGAATGTAAGTATTACATCTATTGGAATTATTTTTATCATTATGTTATTTGTTTTAAAATCAGTTTCACTTCCAGTATTGTTAGTTTCTGGAATTGAACTTGCTATCTTTATCAATATGGCAATCAGTTATTACACAGGTGATGTTTTACCATTTGTTGCCTCTATTGTTATTGGAACAATTCAACTTGGAGCAACAATTGATTATGCTATTTTACTTACAACAAAATATTTGGAAAATAGAAAAAATGGTATTGATAAGATTAAAGCAATGGATAATGCAATTAGTAATTCTGCAGGTTCAATCTTTGTTTCTGGAATGTCATTCTTTGCAGCAACATTTGGAGTAGGAATGATTTCTAAATTGAATATGATTGGATCATTATGTAATTTAATGTCAAGAGGAGCACTTATTTCAATGTTTATTGTTATTTGTGTTATTCCAGCAATCTTACTTGTATTTGATAAAGTTATTATTCATACTTCTATCGGTTTTAAACAATTAAAAAATAATGTAAAAGGGGAATGTTAAGATGAAAAAAGCAAAATTAATCACTTCTTCAGCAGTTGTAATGACAATGGTCATGAGCTCAATTGTTCCTGCCTTTGCCTATTCAAAAGAAGAAACAGTTTATAGTAAGTTAAAAACAAATGGTTCAGAAAAAACAACAGTTGTTTCTGAACATCTTATCAATGATCAAAATGAAACATCATTAGATGATCAATCATCATTAAAAAATATTAAAAATGTTAATGGTAAAGAAACATTTAAACAAGATGGTTCTAGTTTGATATGGCAAACAACAGATGGACAAGATATTTATTACCAAGGTAAAACAACAAATTCATTACCTGTTTCAATGAAAGTAACTTATAAATTGGATGGTAAGAAAACGAAGTTAAAAGATATGCTTGGTAAAAAGGGTAAAGTAGAAATTCAAATTGATTATACAAATAATGAAAAACAAACTGTTGATGGTAAAGAACTTTATGTTCCTTTTGTCGTTACAACAGGAACAATGTTACCAACAAAAACAAATTCTAATATTGAAGTTACAAATGGTAAAGTAATTAGTAATGGTTCTTCTAATATCATTATGGCAATTGCTGCTCCAGGATTATCAAAGAGCTATGATAATAATAAAGATTTAGAAAAATTAAATTCTGTAACAATTAAATATGATACAACAAAGTTTAAATTAAATAGTTTAATGTCAGTAGCAACACCATCATTATTATCTGAAACAGATATTAATTTTGATGATTTAAATGATGTTTATGATAGTGTAGATACATTAAATTCATCATTTGATCAAATTATTGCTGGTGGGCAAACATTACAATCAGGCTTAAAACAATATGCTTCTAAATACAGTGAATTTGATCAAGGTGTAGGATCTTTAAAAACGGGTGCAGCTTCTGCTCTTGTAGGATCACAAAAATTAACAACAGGTATCGAAACACTTTATAATGGATTAATTACTTTAGATGGACAAAGTGCAACATTAGTTGGTGGAGCAAAACAAGTATTTAATACTTTATTAACAACAACACAAACACAAATTAATAATCAATTGGCTGCTACAGGAATGTCTATTGAATTGACAATTGATAATTATCAAACAGTTTTAAATGGTTTAATGGCAAAATTACCAGCAGAAAATCAACCATTAATCAAAACAGCTTTAGCACAATTAGATTCATATAACAAATTCTATCAAGGATTACAAAGTTATACAGATGGAGTTGCTCAATTAAAGGAAGGAGCTAAGAGTGCTGTTGATGGTTCTAAACAATTAAGTGAAGGATTATCTTCATTAAGTGATGGATCTAATACTTTAGTACAAGCAAGTAGTCAATTAAAAACGGCATCAAATCAATTAGCTCAAGGTAGTGATACTTTAGTTGATGGTTTAACTTTATTTAAAAGTAAAGGTTTAGATAAGATTTCTAGTGTTTTAAATGATACAGTGAAAAAAGATGTAGATACAACACAAGAACTTGTTGATTTAGCTAATGATTATAAAACATTTGCAGATAGTAAAGATGGTGTAGAAGCTAAAACTAAATTTATCATGATTATTGATTCAAAATCTAAGAAATAGAATTGGGTTTCCAATTCTATTTTTTTACAAATTAAGATAAAAGGTTTGAAGATAAAACAATATTTTATTCTTATGATAAGTAATTAGAGAAAAACGTTGATTTCATGCGCTTTTTCTTAAGAAAAACACTTTACAAATAAAAAAAATGGTATAGAATACTTACCAAGGAGGAAGTAAAAACTGAGGTTTTGAAGTGAGAGAATATGAAAACAATGATCGAAGTACAATACCAAGAAAAGAATGTTAAAAATGGTGATTTAGATAAATACGTTAAAGAAACTTTAAAAGAACAAGGTGTAAAAACAACAGAAGTTGAAACTTTAAATATTTATTACTTACCTGAAACTGCTAAAGTTTTCTTTGTAGCAATTAAAAAAGATGGTTCTGAATTAAAAGGTGAATTAGATGTTAATGCTATGCCTGAATATCCAGAAGTTGTTAAAAAAACAGCTGCAAAAAAAGCACCAGCTAAAGCTGTAGCTGCTAAAGAAGCTAAACCAGTTGTTAAAAAAGCAACAACTGCTAAAAAAACTACTAAAAAATAATAGAGGAGAACCGAGAGGTTCTTTTTTTATGCTTTAAATGTATGATAGATGATAGTTAATAAGTATTTGAAGATTTATATAGATGATTTAAAATATAAGCAAAAGGGGGATCATATAATGGAATATGTTACATTAAATAATGGTTTAAAAATGCCAATGGTAGGTTTTGGTGTTTTTAGAGTACCAGATAAAAAAGAATGTGAAGAATCAGTTTATCAAGCAATTAAAGCGGGATATCGTTTAATTGATACAGCTGCTGCTTATTATAATGAAGATGCTGTAGGAGCTGCTGTAAAAAGAGCAATTGCTGATGGTCTTTGTACAAGAGAAGATTTGTTTATTACTTCTAAATTATGGGTACAAGATATGATGGATTACGAAAGTGCCCAAAAAGGAATTGAAGCTTCTTTAGAAAAAAGTGGTTTAGAATATTTTGATTTATATTTATTACATCAAGCTTGTGGTGATTATTTCAGTGCTTGGAGAGCCATGGAAACTGCTTATCAAGAAGGTAAATTAAAAGCAATCGGTGTTTCTAACTTCTATCCAAATATTCTTACAAACTTCTGTGAAGTTGTTAAAGTAAAACCAGTAGTCAATCAAGTAGAACTCCATCCATATTACACTCAAGAAAAAGCATTAGAAACAATGAAATATTATGATGTTATTCCAGAAGCATGGGCACCACTAGGTGGAGGAAGATATAATCCATTTGAAGATGAAATGTTAAAAGGAATTGCAGCTAAATATAATAAGTCTGTAGGACAAGTAATTCTAAGATGGAATGTACAAAGAGGAGTCGTTGTTATTCCAAAATCAACACATGTAGAAAGAATTAAAGAAAATATAGATATCTTTGATTTTGAATTAAATGAAGAAGAAATGAAACAAATTTCATTATTAGATATGGGATATTCAGGATCAAGAGCTAAACATTTTGAACCTGATTTTGTAAGAATGGTTTTAAATAATAAGATTCATGATTAATGCACTTACGTGCATTTTTTCATTATTAAAACTAATTTTATCGCTTATATTGACAATAAATTTGAATTAAGTTAAGATAACGAAGTAGAAATAAAGGCAATGAATAGACAAGTAATAATAGCCCTTCATTCAAAGAGAGTCTTGGTTGGTGGAAAAGATAATGAAACTATTATGAATAAAGACTAGGAGCTGCATCTTGGATGTTTTGATAAGATGACGTAAGCCACGTTATAGGCAAGACTATTAATAGATAGTTATTGAGGTTAATAGGGTGACCTATTAATGAATTTGGGTGGTAACACGATTTAGCTCTCGTCCCATGGGATGGAGAGTTTTTTATATTTTAGGAGGAAATTATGGAAGAAAGAAAATTTAGTGAACAAGAACTTGTTCGTAGAGAAAAAATGCAAGAACTTATTGATAAAGGGATTGATCCTTTTGGTCAAAGATTTGATGTAACTGCTTATTCAAAAGGTATTAAAGAACAATATGGTGAAAAAACTCATGAAGAATTAGAAGAAATGGCTGTAGAAGTATCTGTAGCTGGTAGAATTATGACTAAACGTCGTAAAGGTAAAGTATGTTTCATGCATATTCAAGATAGAGATGGACAAATCCAATTATATGTAAGAAAAGATACTATTGGTGAAGATGCTTATGAAATCGTTAAAAAAGGTGATATTGGAGATATCATTGGAGTTAAAGGTACAGTATTTATGACAAATACTGGAGAATGTTCAATTAAAGTAAGTGAATATACACATTTAACAAAAGCATTACGTCCTTTACCAGAAAAATTCCATGGTTTAAGTGATATTGAAGAAAGATATAGAAGAAGATATGTTGACTTAATCATGAATGAAGATGCTAAAAAAATTGCGTTTACAAGACCAAGAATCATTCGTTCAATTCAACATTATTTAGATAGTAAAAACTATGTAGAAGTTGAAACACCTGTATTAAATCCAATCTTAGGTGGAGCAGCTGCAAGACCATTCGTTACTCATCATAATACATTAGATACTGATTTCTATTTACGTATTGCGACTGAATTATCTTTAAAGAGATTAATTGTTGGTGGTATGGATGCTGTTTATGAAATTGGACGTTTATTTAGAAATGAAGGTATGGATAGAACTCATAACCCTGAATTTACTACAATTGAAGTTTATAAAGCATTTAGTGATCTTGAAGGAATGATGGATTTAACTGAAGGTATTATTTCTAATGCAGCTATGGAAGTTAATGGAACTTATGAATTAGATTATAAAGGACATCATATTTCTTTAGCTCCAGGATTTAAACGTGTTTCTATGACAGAAGCTATTAAAGAAAAAACGGGTATTGATTTCAATGAACATATGTCATTTGAAGATGCTAAAAAATTAGCTGAAGAACATGGTATTGAAGTAGAAGCTCACTTTGGTTATGGACATATTATCAATGAATTCTTTGAAAAATATGTAGAAGAAACAATTGTTGAACCAACATTTGTATATGGTCATCCAATTGAAATCTCACCACTTGCTAAAAAGAATTTAGAAGACCCACGTTTCACACAACGTTTTGAATTATTCATCTGTGGAAACGAATATGCTAACGCATTTACTGAATTAAATGATCCAATCGATCAATATGAAAGATTTGCTGATCAATTAAAAGAAAAAGAATTAGGAAATGATGAAGCAAACGAAATGGATTTAGATTACGTAGAAGCTCTAGAATACGGTTTACCACCAACAGGTGGAATGGGTATGGGTATTGATAGATTAGTTATGTTATTAACTGGACAAGAATCTATTCAAGAAGTTATCTTATTCCCTCAAATGAAACCAAGAAACAAATAGTACAAATTTATACAAATTTAAATAACCGCATATAAGCAATGTTTTTTAGGTTTGTGTATGCTTATATACTCATTTAAAGTTATTATAACTAAGGTATATAATGTGTCGAGAGTGTGTCGCGGACACAAAAAGAATACAAATTTAATTAAAAGGGCATGTAAATACTATGAAGAAAAGTATTTATGTGCCTTTTATTTTTTATTTAGCGAATAGCTGAATGTCAATATTTATTATTAAATATCATATATAACATATAAATAGATATGTGAATAAATATATATCAATTTGCATACACAATTCGGCATGCTTGGGAGAGAAAAGGAAGGTGTGATAAACATGAAAAGAGATCAAATAATAGTTGTAAGATTAATAAAAGATGAAAAGAATCTTTCCATTGATATAAAAAAATTTATCGAAACGAATGTGGAGTTTTATAAAATTAATTCTTTAGTATAAACTTGAATATTACAAGTATAAATGCTATACTCTACTTGTAAATTAGAAATCAAAATGCATCAAACGAAAAGGTAAGGATTGGCAGATCCTTACCTTTTCTAACTTTTAGAGTGGTCTAACACTAGGCTAGTTATCGTTTAAAATAGTTGTCTAACCATTTGCAAATGTAATATGTAAGAACACCTGCCGTGACAGTAATAATAAAATTAGAAATCAAAATACATCACCCCCTTTCAAGGAGGACGATAACAAAGTTATTATATCAAACTATGTCGAAAAAAAGAAGTGTGTTAAAAAGCTGTCAAAAAGTTCCAATACAACGGGGCTTTTGTTTTATCAATAATACTAAAAAACAAAATTTTTCATAATGTTATTTAAAGTTGACAAATTGCCAAGAGTAGTTGATTGTGATAAATTTTATTGGTTTTTATAATACTATTAAAAACTTAGAAAATAAACGTGAACTTTAACAAAAAACTCATAGAACTACGTAAATCGAAAAGATTATCACAAAATGTACTTGTAAAAGGCGTTGATGTACAAGATGTTAGAAATAAAAATTTAAGTGAAAAGCAATTATCATCTATTTATATGGATGCTTTACTAATTAATGAGTTAAGTGGAGAAGAGTTTGCTTGTGCTTCAGGAAACATGCATGCCTGTGGACATGATATCCATACAGCTATGTTATTAACGGCAGCAAGAATGTTAAAGGAAGATGAAGATCATTTACATGGAACAGTAAAATTAATGTTTCAAAGTGCTGAAGAAATATTTAAAGGTGCCAATGATATGATTGAACATGGGATCTTAGATCATCCAAGACCAGATGCAGCTATGGCTTATCATATGATGATAGGAAAAAATCAAGTTGGAACTTATATGTATAATGCAGGAGGCATTATGATGAACTCTGTTGATGAATTTAAAATAACCATCCATGGAAAAGGAACACATGGAGCTTATCCTCATCAAGGAATAGATCCTATAAATATTGGAGTACATATTCATCTTGCTTTACAAGAACTTATTTCAAGAGAAGCAAATCCTCAAGATATATGCACACTTACAATAGGTAAGTTTAATGCTGGGAGTGCAGCTAATATCATACCTGAAAGTGCAATTTTACAAGGAACACTACGAACAAATAATGTTTCTACAGTACCACCACTTATGTGTGATCCACAGTTAACTTTAGAAATGGTTGAATATATGTCACAAGTAGGAATTGAAGGATTAAAAGAAATTCCTAATAGTACAGCAACGGCATCAGAAGATTTTGCTATTATTTCTGAAAAAATACCGACAACTTATATGCTTTTAATGGCTGGATTTATGGATGAACGTGGCGATTATCCTTTACACCATCCTAAAGCACAGTTTGATGAAAATGTTTGTGTTATTGGTGCGGCATGTTTTTCATATTGTGCAAGTCATTGGCTAGAAAATCATAAAAATAGGACTTGATAACTTTTAGAAAATATATGTAAAAGATATGGACTTGTGCATTAGGGGACTAATGTGCTATACTTTACTTGCAAGTCGGAGAACAATTGCATCAAAACGAAAAGGTAAGGATTGGTGGATCCTTACCTTTTCTAACTTTTAGAGTGGTCTAACACTAGGCTAGTTATCGCTTAAATCTTTTGTCTAACCATTTGCATATGTAATAAACTAACACACCTGCCACGACAGATACTACTAAGTCGGAAAACAATTAACATCACCTCCTTTCAGGGAGGACGATAACAAAACAATTATATCAAATTATGTCAAAAAAGTATGGTTGAACAGTAAAGTAAATGGATAAAAATAGTATTTTATAAACTTATAATTAGGGCTTTCTTTTTGTGATTTATTAATTACTTTACAAATTTGCTAATGTTGTATGTCATATTAGCAAGAATGTAAAGTTTAAATCTATCTTGACATAAACCAAGCTTTAGGGTTTACAATAAATGTAGGTTAATTTAGAGAGGATAAAAGGATGGAATATAGTAAAATTGATAAACTAAATGTCAATCCTTCATTACTAGGATTTGGC